>OUNM010607822.1_pt1 | contig 25964 bp, 21 predicted proteins | sample 1769961 | NCBI WGS metagenome assembly OUNM01 (sample SAMEA3914820, study PRJEB12502) | metagenome | biome: forest; material: soil | place: USA | collected 2012-03-12 | depth 0.3 m | reverse complement strand
TTGCCGGTCACGGTCATGCAACCGCCGTGGAGCAGCTTTTCTTCGAGGAGCATTTTCATGAGCGGCGTCTGCCCGCCGATATCGATCAGCTCACTCATCAAGTAACGCCCGCTCGGTTTCAGGTCGGCCAGCACCGGCACTTTCTTGCCGATGCGCGTGAAGTCATCGAGCTCCAGCTTCACGTTGGCAGAGTGGGCCATGGCCAGAAGATGCAGCACGGCATTCGTGGAGCCGCCGAGGGCGATGACGACGGTGATGGCGTTTTCAAAAGCTTCGCGCGTCAAGATGTCCGAAGGCCGGATGCCGCGCTTGATCAGTTCGATCACGGCCATTCCGGCGGCGCGCGCATCGTTGGCCTTTTCGCGGGAAATAGCATTTTGAGCGGAAGAATTCGGCAGCGAAATGCCCAGCGCCTCGATCGCCGAGGCCATGGTGTTCGCCGTGTACATCCCACCGCAGGAGCCCGCGCCCGGGATGGCATTTTCTTCAATCAACGCCAGTTCGCGATCGTCGATCTGACCGTTAGCGTAGGACCCAACGGCCTCGAAACAAGAGACCACGTCCAGTTTACGATCCGCGATCCGTTCAGCCTGCTCTTTGCGCAAGCGCTTGTGGGCGAGCACGCCGGTGATGCACCCCGGCAAAATGGTGCCGCCATAAACAAAAATGGCAGGCCGATTCAGGCGGGCGATGGCCATCACGCAGCCCGGCATATTTTTGTCGCAACCGCCGATAGCCACCAAGCCATCAAATCCTTCGCAGCCTACGACGGTTTCGATCGAATCGGCGATGACCTCCCGCGATACGAGCGAATACTTCATGCCCTCGGTCCCCATGGAAATGCCGTCCGAAATCGTGATGGTATTGAAGATAACCCCCTTCGCGCCCGCCGTGTTGACGCCGGCTTCGGCCTGACGCGCCAGTTGATCGATGTGCATGTTGCAGGGCGTGACCATGCTCCAGGTGGAAGCGATGCCGATCTGCGACTTCTTGAAATCGTCCCGCGTAAATCCCACGGCGTGAAGCATCGCCCGGCTGGCCGCGCGTTCATAGCCATCAACCATTTCCGAAGACCATTTTCGGTGCAAAGACGTGCCATTGGACTTTCCAGCGGCATTTTTTGCCGAGGGGCGTGGAATGCTTGTACTCATATGCAAAGGGCGTGCAGCCTAGCGGGCTCGTTGCGATCACGCAAGTGGACGCTGTGTATCACAAAAATATGCCCTCTTTGGCATTTTTTTTCGAGGGTCAGTGGGTTCGGAAATGCCCCATTTACAGAGAGAAACGGCTTCTAGGTAGTATCCCTATCCGGTTCTACATGATTTTTTTGAAAGGATGGGCCCAGCCTTTGCTAAGGCGGTACTCGCCATCCAAAAATGGCAATTTATTCATCTAATTTATCCCACCCGTAATTAACCCCAAGAAGAACTGCTCCCGCCTATGCAGACAAAAAATCAAATACGCCAATCCGGGTTTACGCTCGTCGAAATCATGATCGTTGTCTCGATCATCGCCCTTTTGGCGGAAATCGCCGTCCCCAGCGTCCTCCGGGCCCGCCGGCGTACCCAGGCCGCCGCCACTCTCGAAATCCTCAAGACCATCGACGGCGCCACCGACCAATGGGCCATCGAAAACGGAGGCAAAACCGGCCAGACGGTTCCGTCGCTCAAGCTCGCGGCTTACATCAAAAAGGGCACCAAGCTTTACAACGATCTCGTGAGCACCAGCGGGCTGGCTTACGACTCATTGGGCCGCCAGATCGCCGCCGCCGCGGTTGACAATCCGCCGCAGGTTCCCACGCAGACCTATATCGATCTTGGTGCAGTCGCCGACTCGACCTACTGGGGCCCTTATTACTCTTCCGGTTCCTAAACCAATTTTGGACACAGCGATGAAAGCCCAGTCGCTCGAGGGAGCGGCTGGGTTTTTCATTTTTTCGGAGAGGAACGGGATCGACTGTCGCCTTTCCGAAGCCGCGAGCGAAAGCGCGAGGGGCTCAAGCCGCAGACGGCCTTAAATCGCTGGCTGAAATAGAAAAGGTTGGGAAATCCACAGTCTATGGCGATTTCCGAGAGAGGAGAGGAGGTGGTCTCCAGGAGATGGCGCGCCAGTTTGATCCTTTCCTGTTCGATGAATTGGCGGGGCGAATTTCCCACTTGCTCCTGAAAAAGATGGGCGAATCGGTGCATGGAGAGCCCCGCTTGCGCCGCCAGTGTGGCGCGCGAAAGTGGTTGCCGGAGGTGCCGCTGAATGAATTCCAGGGTCTTTTCGATTCGTGCATCGAGCCGGGAATCACCCGCGGAAGGCAGCGCGCCCGTGCAATCGAGCAGAAATTGCTCGAGAGCGTGCATCGCGCGGATTTTGGCATGGCGACGGGCGGTGCTGGCGAAACGATGAGCTGAGCGCAAAGCATCGCGCAGCCGCAGCCAGAGGGTGCGATCCGTAATGGACAGGTGGAAAAGTCCCGGAGCGGTGGCCGGCCACTTCAGCAAATCGGCCCATTCCGGCCGTGCGTGAAAGTGGAACCAGAGAAATTCCCAACGAGTCCGCGAATCGATCAGGCCGTAATCCTGCGGCACTCCCGGCGCGTAAAAAGCGATGTCTCCACGATGCACGATCCGCTCGTGTCCATCCGTCAGCAGACGCCCTGCACCGGAAAGCGTGAAAAAGAGCAGCCAATCATCCGTGCCTGCACCGCGTACGACGTGGTACTGGCGCCGGCGGTCGAAATAGCCGGCCAGCACCCAGGCGTAGGGTGGGGGAGGAGGCGTCCAGGGGGAATGCGTCATAGCACAATCTTATAAATTTTTGGCACAGGCAACCAGCGGTAGTTTGGGTTATCTTTGGTACTTCGTCTCATGCACGGCCCGCACCCGTCTTCGCATTTCTCCCTTGGCCCAACCATCGATGGTTGGGACGGCATTCCGCGCCGTCCGGACAATGTATCTGGAAAGCTATATGTTACTTTACGAGAAGCGCGGGTGCTTTCTGTCTCTGATTTACTAGAAGATTCATCAAAACGTCCGGCTTCGAGTGGAAGCGGCGCCCCTGGTAAAGGCAAACTTAGCGTTCACTCCACGCACTTCGTACCGCAGGGAATGCTGTCCCTGACGTTCGTGTTGCTTGTGATCACATGGCTCGGTATCGGGATCGCCCAGGGAGCGGATTCATCCACTGGCGGCAAAGTGGATTTTAACTATGACATTCGCCCGATCATCTCGGGTAAATGTTTCAAATGCCACGGCCCGGACGAAGCTGGTCGTAAAGCGCACCTGCGCCTGGATTCGCGAGATGAAGCCATGACGCCGCACGACGATGTGCAAGCGATCGTGCCCGGTGATTTGGAGAAGAGTGAGCTGATCGCGCGTATCACATCGACGGACGATGATGATGTGATGCCGCCGCCCAAAGAGCACAAGAAACTCACGGAATCCGAAGTCGCACTGCTCAAGAAGTGGATCGCTCAAGGCGCGGAATACAAACCGCACTGGTCTTTTGTGAAACCCGAGCGGGGTGAAGTGCCGCGCATTGCGGATTGCGGATTGCAGACGGCGGATTGGCCGCAGGGCGTGCGTCCCGAGGATTGGAGCCGCAACCCGATCGATGCCTTCGTCTTGCAGCGCATGGTCAAGGCTGGTCTAAAGCCGTCTCCGCAAGCCGATCCGCACGCTCTCTGCCGGCGGCTCTATCTCGATCTCACCGGCCTGCCTCCAACACCGCAGGAAGTCGAAGACTTCACCCAATCGGCAATCGGCAATCGGCAATCCGCAATCGAATCACTAGTCGATCACCTTCTCGCCTCACCGCATTTCGGTGAAAAATGGGCGCGCATGTGGCTCGATCTCGCGCGCTATGCTGACTCGACCGGTTACGGATCAGATAAGTTCCGCCTGAATATCTGGCCGTGGCGCGACTGGGTGATCGACGCTTTCAATCGCAACCTGCCTTACGATCAGTTCACGATCGAACAAATCGCCGGCGATCTGCTGCCGAACGCCACGACCGAGCAAATCGCCGCGACGGCCTTCAATCGCAACACGATGACTAACGTGGAAGGCGGCATTGTGAACGAAGAGTATCGCGTCGCTGCCGTGAAGGATCGCATCGCCACCACCGCGCAAACCTGGATGGGGCTCACGATGCAATGCGCGCAATGCCATTCGCACAAATTCGATCCCATCGCGCAGAAAGAATACTATAGTTTCTTTGCGATCTTTAATCAGACGGAGGATGCCAATCGGGAGGATGAGGAACCGCGCATGCCTGTGCCGACGGCCGAGCAGAAGACGGAGACCGACCGGCTCAACCAGGAAATCGCCGCCCTCGAGAAAAAACGAGATGAACTCACACCCGCTTTTGAAGCGGAGCTGCGCGAGTGGGAGACAAAGATGAAAAAAACCGTGGACTGGACGGTGCTTGAGCCCTCTGATGTTTCTCAAGTAACGGCTGCAGCATTCACCCGCAAACCCGATGGGTCCATTTTTGTCGGGGATAGTGGCGAAAAAACGAAATACGTCGTAAAAACGCGCACGCATTTGGAAGGGATCACGGCATTTCGGCTGGAATTGATTCCTGATGCTGAACTGCCGGCAGGCGGAGCTGGGCACGCGGAGAATGGAAATTTCGTGCTCAATGAATTTAGCGTGGTCGCCACTTCTCCCGATGCCAAAGCACCGCGCGCGCGCTACGTGCGCATCGAAGCGCCCGGCAAGGAACGCATCCTGTCGCTCGCCGAAGTCCAGGTCTTCAAAGGCGACGCGAACATTGCCGGCAAAGGAAAGGCTTTTCAGTCGAGCACCGATTTCAATGGCTCGGCCAATCTAGCCATTGATAACAATACGGATGGTGAGTTTGAGCGGTCGCATTCGGTGACCCATACCAAGAAGAGCGAGAATCCATGGTGGGAACTGGATCTCGGCGCGGAAACCGAAATCGACCGCATCGTCATATGGAATCGCACCGATGGCGGGCTGGGCACGCGCCTCGCCAATTCCCGGGCCATCGTGCTGGATGGCGCACACAAGGAACTCGCCGAGTTGAAGCTCAAGGAGGGCCCGAATCCGAGCGTGGAGTTTCAGCCGCAGGAGGCGCTGCTGCCCATCGCGCTGCACCACGCCAGCGCCGATTTTTCGCAAAAGGATTTTCCGGTGGAAAATGCCATCGACGGCGACTCTGGAAAGAACTCCGGCTGGGCCGTCGCGCCTGAAACTAGCAAACCACACGCAGCCGTTTTTGAAACGAAGCAGCCCGTCGGCAATGGCGATACCCTGCTCACGTTCCGCCTCGAGCAAAACTGGGGCGATAATCATGTGCTGGGACGTTTTCGGATTTCCGCCACGACAGCTCCGCCGCCGGTGCGTGAACTTCCGCACGAAGTCAAAACGATCCTCGCAATCGATGAGTCCGGGCGTTCTGCCGAGCAGCGCGAGCAGATCGCTTCCTATTTTCGCCCGCTCTCCAAATTCGCGGCCGAGATTGAAAAGCAAATGGCCGCGAAGCGCAAAGAGCTTGCCGCTATCAAGCCGGTGCTGTTGCCGGTGATGCGGGAAGTTTCAGCAAAACAGCGCCGGGAAACGCATCTCCTGAGCAAGGGGAACTATCTCACCCCTGCGGAGAAAGTGGAGCCCGGTTTGCCCGCCGCGTTTTCCTCGTGGTTTAAATGCAAAGGCACGCCGGATCGCCTGGACGTGGCCCGCTGGTTGGTAAATTCCGAGAATCCGCTGACCGCGCGTGTGGCGGTGAATCGCTTTTGGGCGCAACTCTTCGGAACGGGGATCGTCGAGACCGAGGAGGATTTTGGAACACAGGGTGCTTTGCCCAGCCATCCGCAGTTACTTGATTGGCTCGCAGTTACTTTTGAATCGCAAAAAAATAGTGATCCCGCGCAGTTGGGCCTCGCCTGGGACATGAAGGCGCTCGTGAAACTCATCGTGACCAGCGCTACCTATGGCCAGTCTTCGCGCACTTCCGCAGAAGACTTGGAAAAAGATGCCCGGGATCGCTGGCTGGAACGCTATCCGCGCCATCGTCTGGAAGCAGAGTCCGTGCGCGATCAGGCACTGGCGCTTTCCGGGCTGCTTGCGCCCAAGATCGGCGGCCCCAGCGTTTATCCCCCGCAGCCGCCCGGGCTGTGGCGCGTCGCTTTCAACGGCGGACAAGATGGCTATCCCACCAGCAAGGGCGAGGATCGCTATCGGCGCGGCCTCTATACCTTCTGGCGGCGTACGCAGCCGTATCCTGCCATGTCCACCTTCGATGCGCCCAGCCGTGAATCTTGCACGCTGCGCCGTCTGCCGACCAATACGCCACTCCAGGCCTTCGTCACGCTCAACGATCCCTGTTTCGTCGAGTGCTCCCAGGCCCTCGCGCGGCGCATCGCCCATGAAGGCGGGGCCGATACCGCCTCGCGGCTTCGCTGGGCGCTGCAGCTCGTGCTGGTGCGTCCTTCTGCGGAATCACAAGTAACAGCTCTTCGAGAGCTTTTCGAAAAAGAGCTGGCGAACTATAAAGCCGATCCCGCCGCCGCGGCCAAGCTGGCTGCCAGCGATACGCAGCCGCTGCCTAAAGACGCTGATGCCGCCGAACTCGCCGCCTGGACGGTGGTGGCAAATGTATTGCTCAATCTCGACGGAGTGCTCACCAAAGGCTGATGACGAATCCCCATCAATCCCGAGTTCCTCGCCGCAGCCCTGGCCGCATCATCGCTGTCCTCGGCATTGCTTTCGTCGTGCTGTGCGGCATTGCTTTGCTTCCCTCGCCGGCCAACAAAATTGGGCTCGCCATGGTGGTCCCCCTGGCCGCGGCCTTTTTGCCGATGATTCTATTCTCCGCGGCCAAGCCACGCTGCCCGGCGTGCCGAAATGTCATTCCCCTAGGCTACGACAAGGAGGCATGCCCTTCCTGCGCCGCTCCGATTGATCTCAAATCCTCCCCACCCACTTCTCGAACATAACATGCGAACATGAATCTCGGACTCGCTCACGCCCGCGCTCTCACTCGCCGCGCTTTTCTCACGCGCGCCGGACGATTCTCTCTCGGCTCCATCGCACTCGGGGCGTTACTTGGTAATCAGCGCCCGCTCTACGCCGCCTCCGCGGAGTCCCTCGTCAATCCGCTCACGCCGAAGCCGCCGCCGCATCCCTCCAAAACCAAAGCGGTCATCTACCTTTCGATGTCTGGCGCGCCGCCGCAACTCGATCTCTTTGATTTCAAGCCGAAGCTCAACGAGCTGAATATGCAGCCCTGCCCGCCGGAGTTGCTCAAGGGACAGACGTTTGCCTTCATCAAAGGCACGCCGAAAATCCTGGGATCGCCCTACAAATTCGAGAAGCGCGGCCAGAGCGGCTCGGTCGTCAGCGAACTCCTGCCAAACATTAGCAAGATCGTGGATGACGCCACGATCGTCCGCTCCATGTGGACGGATCAATTTAATCACGCCCCCGCGGAACTCTTTCTCTACACGGGCAACATGCGCGCCGGCGCTGCTTCGATGGGCTCGTGGGTGACGTATGGCCTCGGCTCGGAAAATCAGAATCTGCCCGGTTACGTCGTGCTGCTCTCCGGCAGCAGCGACCCCACCGGCGGCAAGAGCTGCTGGGGCTCAGGCTTTTTGCCTAGTGTTTTTCAGGGAGTGCAATGCCGCTCCGGTGGCGAGCCGATTCTATTCTCCCGTGATCCCGATGGCATGACGCGCGAAACCCGCCGGCGCTCCCTGGATGCCCTGAAAACATTAAACGAAGCCGAAGAGCAAACTTTTGGTGATCCCGAGACGCTTACCCGCATCTCGCAATATGAGCTCGCCTATCGTATGCAGCTCTCAGTGCCCGAGGTGATGGATATCTCGAAGGAATCACCGGAAATCCTTGCCATGTACGGCGCGAAGCCGGGGGCGGCTTCTTTTGCTAACAATTGTTTGCTCGCACGTCGTCTCGTGGAAAAGGGCGTGCGCTTTGTGCAGCTCTTCGATTGGGGTTGGGACATGCACGGCACGGGCGGTGACAACGATCTCATCACCGGCTTGCCAAAGAAATGCCGCGACGTCGATCAAGCCAGCGCCGCGCTGGTGCAGGATCTCAAGCAACGCGGCTTGCTTGATTCCACGCTCGTCATTTGGGGTGGCGAATTTGGCCGCACCCCGATGAATGAAGCTCGCGGCGGCTCGACCTTCCTGGGCCGCGATCATCATCCCCACGCCTTCACCCTGTGGATGGCTGGCGGTGGCGTCAAGCAGGGATTGACCTTCGGCGAAACTGATGAGCTCGGTTACTTTGTCACGGAGAATAAAGTAACGGTACGTGACTTCCAGGCGACGGTGCTCCACCTCCTTGGCTTCGATCCCTATACTTTCTCTTACAAATTCCAAGGCCTCGACAACCGTCTCATCGGTCCCTCGGACGAAGGCCGCATCGTCAAGGGCATCCTGGCGTAGATAGATAGGCGGTTATACCAACTTGCTACTGTAGTGCAGATCTGTGAGCTGCGGGGTGCGGAGCGGCTAGCCTTCGTTGCGGGGACGGAGCCTGTTCACAATCGGCGTCGTGCGCCACTCTGGTCACAGACCTGAGCTACAGCGCCGTCTTTCATCGAAGCCGGGCCGCTTGTTAGCCCATTTAATAATTTGGTCTTCTCCCGCAGACCTCTGAAGGGCTGGATGATTCCGGAAATTGGCGTTACTTTCGCGGAAAGCTCGCCAGTTGCGCATCATTGCGCCCCAGGCTTTCCAGCACGGGACTCGAGGCGCGCACTTGCAATACCTGCCCGTCGGCCACGAGGCGCAGCATCCAGCCAGCGACTTTGGAGCCCGTCTTTTTCGTGCTCGCAGAGGGCGGAATGGCTCGGCCATTGGCTACTCCTTTGTCAATATGTAATTTCTTCTCTTCGTGACTGGCCAGTTCCTTGGATTCCAAAGGGATGGTCTGCGTTCCGCCACCCTGGAGGGCTACTTCTTTGGAGCCGCTATCGAAAATGAACTCGTTTTCCTTCTCCACGGGTTTGCCGATAAAATACCATTCCAGCTTCGCCTGATCCGCAGTCGGAGCCAGATTGCGAACGCTTACGGAAAGCGAAATCCCGCTATTCCTTTTTCGATTGCTCGAAAAGTCCTGCTGCTCGGAGGTACTCCAGCCGCCGCCGAGGGGTTTACCGCCGAGATTTTCGTGCAAACCCGTCGAGGCATTGCTCGCGCCGCCTGTGCCCGTCACGGCTGCATCGAAGCTAAGACTATGGTGCACTGCCGGAACGGGGACCGGCACTTGCGCAAATGCCGAGCTGGCGGCAAAAAAGGCGGCGACTAGGCCGAGCGATAGTTTTGGGTGTTTCATGGAAATCGTACTGGGTTAACTTGCTTCGGGAATGCTGCCAACTGCGTGTCGCTTTTCCCAATGCTCTCCAACGACGGGCTTGAGGCGCGCACTTGGTAAACTTGGCCATCCACAACCAAGCGTACCAACCATCCCACCATTTTTGAACCGGATTTCTGCGTGCTTGCGGTGGGAGGTAATTCTCGGCCGGTGACAGGATCCACGCTGCCCGTGGTTAAATGGCGCTCTTCCTTACTCATCAGGCTTTTCGATTCCAGAGTGATCGCTTGAACCGAAGCTTTTTCCATCGATACATCCTGCGAACCGCTATCGAATATGAACTGTGTACTCTGGTTCACACGCGTCCCAAAAAAGTACCATTCAAGTTTCGCCGTATCCGCCATTTGAGAAAGATTATGAATTTCCACCGCTAGCGAAAGCCCGCTCTTTTTTGTACGACTGCTCGAATAGCTACTTTGCTCCGTACTGTAAAAGCCGCCTTGCATCGGTTTTTCCTGGGCGGTGATGCTCAGCCCGGTACTTGCCCGGCTCGCCCCTCCGCTGGCGCCGACTTTTACATCGAGGCTCAAGCTGTGGTGCGCCGTAGGCGCGGGCGCAGGCAACTGAGCGAATGCAGAGTTTCCGGCAAACAGACCGACGAGAATGCTTAACAATGATCTGGGGTGTCCTACCATGGCGGCATACTTACCTGAAGCGGCGAAATTTTCAAACGGGGATTTCTCCCCTCACTTCGATGCTTGGCTTCGCTCCGCTATCATCACATCCTTCCCGCATGAAGCTCGCACTCCCCCTCTTCCTTCTGTGTCCCCTCGTGGCCTTTGCTGTCGATTATCCGGTTGCCGGAACCATTGAGCGTCTCGATCCCGCACTCGATGCGTTGATCCCCAAAGATGCCAAGCTTGAAAAGCTCGCGGACGGAATCACCTGGTCTGAAGGGCCCGTCTGGAAAGACGGCACGCTTCTTTTTTCCGACGTGCCGGGTAACATTGTCTATCGCTGGACCCCGGGTGAAACCAAAGCCGTGCCCTTTCTCGATCCCAGCGGCGGAACGAGTGATCGCAAGGGCTTCCGCGAGCCGGGCTCCAATGGCCTCGCCGTGGATGCAAATAACAATCTCATCCTCTGCCAGGATGCGACCCGGCGCGTCGTGCGCATGGAAAAGGATGGCAAGTTCACCGTGCTGGCGGATCGCTATGAAGGCAAGCGCTTCAATAGTCCCAACGACATGGCCATTCGCAAAAATGGCGATATCTATTTCACCGATCCGCCCTACGGCCTGGAGGGTTTAAACGAGTCGCCCATCAAGGAACTGCCGTTCAACGGCGTTTTCCGTCTCTCGCCCGATGGTAAAGTAACACTGCTGCTCAAGGATTTAACATTTCCCAACGGGATCGCTTTTTCTCCCGATGAGAAAATCCTCTACATCGGCGTGACCGATCCCAAAGAGCCGCGCATCTACGCTTATGATGTGCAAGCTGATGGTAACGTGACTAATAAGCGCACCTTCTTCGATGCCGTTCCCATGCAAGCGCAAGGCCTCAAAGGTTCCTGCGACGGCATGAAGGTTGATATTCACGGCAACATTTTTTCCAGCGGCCCGGGTGGCTTCATTATTCTCTCTCCGGAGGGCAAGCACATCGGCAGCATTCATACCGGTGATCTCATCGCAAATGCTAACTGGGGCGACGATGGATCGATGCTCTATCTCACGGCGAATCATTTCATTTGCCGCGTGAAGACGACGACCAAGGGCGCAACCTGGAGATAACTTCGCTCACAATTTTTCCCCTATGCAAAACCGTCCCAGGCTTTCCACGGGTCAAATCTGGAACATGAGCTTCGGCTTCCTCGGCATTCAGTTCGGCTGGGGATTGCAGATGGCTAACATGAGCCCGATTTACAAGTATCTCGGTGCGTCGGATGACCAGATTCCGCTGCTCTGGCTGGCCGCGCCGCTCACGGGTTTCATCGTGCAGCCGATCATTGGTGCGATGAGCGACCGCACGTGGGGCCGCCTAGGCCGCCGCCGCCCTTACTTTCTCACCGGAGCGATCCTTGCCTCACTCGCGCTGGTGCTCATGCCCAATTCCAGCGCGCTCTGGATGGCGGCATGTTTGTTATGGTTTATGGATGCGTCGATTAATATTTCCATGGAGCCTTTCCGCGCCTTTGTGGCCGACAAACTTCCGGATGAACAACGCACCGCCGGTTTTACTATGCAGAGCTTTTTCATCGGAGTCGGCGCAGTCATCGCCGGGTTGCTGCCGTGGCTTTTGAAAAATGTCTTTCACGTGAGCGACTCGGGTGAGGGACACGCCATTCCCGTGAATGTGCGGATTTCCTTTTACATCGGTGCCGTGGCGTTTCTCGGCGCGGTGCTCTGGACCGTGTTTACTTCCGAGGAATATCCGCCCGAAGATCTCGCAGCTTTTGAAAAAGAGCGCAGTGGTCGCAGCCAACTTGCGCATATTTTGGAAGAAGTGCCGTCCGCGCTCGCGCAAATGCCATCGACCATGGCGCGGCTGGCCGCGGTGCAATTCTTTACCTGGCTGGGCCTTTTCTGCATGTGGCTGCATTTCTCCAATGCAGTGCCCGCGATCTTCGGCGCGGCGGATCAGAATTCGCCGCTCTTTAAATCAGGGGCGGAGTGGGCCGGCGTATGCTATGCCGTGAAAGATGCGGTTACTTTTGTCGCGGCCTTCGGGATCATGGCCCTGGCTCAAACCATGGACCGGCGCCGTCTGCACGCACTCTGCCTCGGTCTCGGCGCGCTGGGTTTGCTCGCCGTGGGGGTGATTCATGGCGAAGGGCAGAAGCACTTGTTACTTGGTGCGCTGGCTTTGGGAGGCATCGCCTGGGCTTCCATCCTCTCTCTTCCGTACGCCATGCTTGCGGGAGCCCTGCCGCGCGAGCGCATCGGTGTGTACATGGGCATCTTCAATTTCTTCATCGTCCTCCCGGAAATCATCGCTGCCCTTACCTTTGGCCCGCTGGTCAAAAACGTGCTCGGCGGCAATCTCATCCACGCCGTGATGGCGGGAGGCGTCTTTATGCTCATCGCCGCCGCGCTCACCTTCTTCGTCCCGGCCACCCCCGACGCCCCCAAGCGCCTGCAATCCATCCTGGCCGAAGACGAAACCATCCCCAGCGCTACTCCACCGGAGAGCCCCTCCGCTCGCTAGTTTTTCATGATTTTGCGCTTCGGCGGATTCATTGAGTGTTGGCAGTTGGTAGCTGGCAGTTGAGAGTTGTCTCAAATCGGCGCGTACCGTTTTGAAAAATCGCGCCTCTCATGAGCCACGTCCCTGTCACCCAAAAAGTCTACCAACACAGCGGAAATCGCCCCGTCGCCGATCTCGTACCGGCTGATGCTGCCGTAGTGCTGGACGTCGGTTGCGGGGCGGGGGACAACGCCCGCCTTTTGCAGCAGCCAGGCCGCGTGATCGACGGCGTCACCCTTTCTCCCGAGGAAGCCACGCTCGCCAAGCCGGACTGCCGCAACGTCTGGCTGCACAATCTCGAGTCAGGCCTGCCCTCCGAGGCCAGTGGTCCGTACGACGCGGTTCTCTGTTCCCACGTGCTGGAACATCTCTGTTTTCCCGACGCGCTTCTGCGCGATATCAAGCGAGTGCTGCGTCCCTCGGGCGTCCTCGTCGTGGCCCTTCCCAATATGCTATTTTACCGGAATCGCTGGCGCTTGTTTCGCGGTTACTTGGAATACGAAGCGGGAGGGCTGATGGATCACACGCACTTTCGCTGGTACACCTTTGCCTCTGCGCAGCGCCTGCTCGAGTCTGCGGGCTTCGTTCGCGAGATCGCCAGGGGCGACGGCTCTCTCCCACTCCCGGGTCTCCGCCGCATGGTTCCGGAGCCCATTCTTGCGCCGCTCGATCGCGCAGGGACTCATCTCTTCCCCGGTCTCTTTGGTTTTCAACTGCTCTTCCGCTATCGCAACGGCGGCGCGCTATGAAACTAAAGCTGCATTGCGACCGCAGTTTGGTGCCGGCTGGATGCCAGCACGTGGCTCTGCTCGATCCGTTCTGGGGGCTGGAGCGCTCCGACCCCGAAGGAAATGTGCGACAGGGCATGGAGCGTTACTTGACGGAGGCGCCGCAGTGGTTCGAATTCGTTCCTTCGCCGGCCGAAGCGGATGCCGGGTTGCTGCCCGTCGATTGGAGCGAATTGCTGCCGCATCCTGCCGCTCTGGAACGCGCCAAAAGTTATCTGGAAGAAGTGCGCCAAGCGGGACGCCCGGTGATTGTTTTCTTTGGCCACGACGCTCCGATCCAGGTGGATTGGCCCGAGCACGCCGTCGTTCTTCGCATTGCCGTGCACGGTCGGTGGCGGAAGAAGATGGAATATATCATTCCGCAATTCAGCAGAGATTATGTGACCGGAGATCTGAATGGGGAACTTGCCGTTCGCGAAAAAACCTCGATGCCCACCGTGGGCTTCTGCGGTTTCGCGCCGCCGCTCGGGCTGCGTCTGGGCCAGCGCTGGCTCAAGGAATCGGCTCGTCTGGCGATGCACTATGCGGGGCTGGCACGTTTTGCACCGACGCGAACTGCCCACGCCGCTCGCGCTCGTGCGCTTCTTGCCCTGCAACGTTCTCCTGAGGTGCGATGCAATTTTCTCATCCGTGGCGAATCCGCCTTTGATAATCAATACGGCGCCTTTCTCCCGGGAGGCACGGTCGATGCCGCGCGGGAACGCCGGCGCGAATTTGCCGGCAATATCACGGGCAGTGATTACGTGCTCTGCTCGCGCGGCTGGGCGAATTGTTCGATCCGTTTTTACGAGACCCTCTGCCTCGGGCGCGTCCCGGTGTTGGTCGATACTGATTGCGTGCTGCCGTACGAGCGTTTCATCGATTGGGAAAAGTATTGCGTCCGCGTGCCGGAAAACGATTTGGGTCACATTGGCGCGCGCGTCCGTGCCTTTCACGATGCCCTGTCACCCGGAGAATTCCTCGATCGGCAGCGCGCCTGTCGCCAGCTCTTCGAAGATTGGCTGAGTCCCTTTGGCTTCTTTCAAAATCTTTACCGGTATCTTTCGTGAGAATCGCCTTTGTTACTTCCTGCCTGGAACCGCGCTGTGACGGCGTGGGAGATTACACGACGCTTCTGGCCCAGGAATGCGCGCGGCACGGACACGATGTTACTTGTATTGCACTTAACGATCCCTTCATTAAGCAATCCGTTGAAAGCGAAAGGCTGGCCCGTTTTTCGTCTCACACCCCTTGGCGCGATCGCGCAAAGCGCGCCCGCGCTGTTCTGGAAACATTTGCGCCCGATTGGATCAGCCTGCAATTTGTTTGCTACGGCTTTCATCCCCGCGGCTTCTCTGGAGGAGTGAATCCGTTCTTCAATAAGATTTTCGCCGGCTGGCCGCTGCAAGTCTTCTTCCACGAGCTCTGGCTGGGAGAAAACTGCGGTGCGCCCCGGAAAGAACGCGCCTTTGGCTGGCTGCAACGGCGCGGAGTGTTGGCCATGCTGCGCTCGCTCGCGCCTCGGCTGGTGCACACAAGTAACGAAGCGTACGTGCATTTGCTGGGCCTCCGCGGTATCACCGCACGCCGCCTGCCGCTCTTCGGGCCGTTGCCGCTGCCGGATGCTGCCCCCGTAAGAAAACCGGGCACTCTCACCTTCTGCCTTTTCGGCACGCTCCATCCTATCTGGCCGCCGGAACCGCTCTTTTCTCATCTGCGCGCCTTCGATTTGCGCGTGACGTTCGCCCACGCGGGCCGCATCGGCTCGGGCGAGGCGCTGTGGTCTCGTATGGAACGCGAATACCGAGGCGCGATTTCATTTCGACGCCTTGGCGAATTGCCGCCGCAGGAGATCGCTAATTTCTTTGCTTCCTGCGATTTTGGAATCGCCACGACTCCGTGGGCCATCATCGGTAAAAGTGCCAGCGTCGCCGCGATGATTGACGCCGGCTTGCCCGTGATCGTCAATCGTGACGACATCCAATTTTCTGGATTCGATGCGCCTGCGCCGGATCATCCGTTGCTTCTTCGCATGGAGGAAGACCTGCCCGACCAATTATTCACGACAGCGCGAGAAGCGCCACGATTGCGTCTTCCGGAAATCGCCGATCAATTCCTTGCCGACTGGGCGGCTCACCGCTCTGCTAGTGCCTTGAATGATTGCGCCCGCTGAGAAATGCGATGAAAATCCTGCTCTGCTCCCATTTCTTTCATCCGAGCATCGGGGGGATCGAGCAGGTCAGCGAAATCCTCGCCCGTGAATTTGTGGCTGCCGGGCACGAAGTGAAAGTCGTCACGCAAAGTCTCTCCGGTGAATCAAGTAACGAGTCTTCTGCAGAATTTTCCTTCGAGATTCATCGGCGCCCGCGTTTTACAAAACTGCTTCATCTCGTTGGTTGGTCGGACGTTATTTTTCACAACAATCTCTCGCTGCAAACGGCTTGGCCGCTGCTTTTCATCAATCGTCCGTGGGTCGTGGCGCATCACTATTGGTTTGAGCGGGTCGATGGCAGCGTCGGCCTGCGCGATCGTCTGAAGCATCTCGTGGTACGTGGAGCCCGCAACATCGCGGTGAGCGAAGCCATTCGCGCCGAGCTCGCCGCTCCCGCGGTGGTCATCGGGAATCCCTACCGCGACGATCTCTTTCGCCGCGATGAAACAGCCGTTCGCGATCGCGAACTCGTTTTCCTGGGACGAATCATTCCCGGCAAAGGCCTCGAAATCCTATTTCAAGCACTGGCGCTTCTTAAAAAAGGAGAACGGTTTCCCAAGCTCACCGTGATCGGAGGCGGTCAGGATTACGCAGAACTCACAAAACTGCGGGAAGACCTTCGTCTGGAAAGCCAGATCGATTTCGCCACTCCCGGCAATCGCACAGAGGTCGCGGCACTTTTGAACCGGCACAAAATCATCGTTGTCCCTTCTTATGGCCGTGAATCATTCGGCCTCGTCGCGCTGGAAGGGATGGCCTGTGGCTGTGTGCCCGTGGTTTCGCGGTGCGGCGGACTGCCTGATGCCGCCGGTCCTTGTGGTATCGTGGCCGAGCCGCGCGATCCGGCGGATCTTGCCGCGAAGCTTGCGATGTTACTTGATCCGAGGACGGACCTGGAGCCATACCTTTCCAAAGCGTCGGATCATCTTTCCAAACACACTGCGCGCCAGATTGCCATGCGTTACTTGGGCGTGATTGAAAGCGCCGTTCGCGCATGATCCTCCTCTCCCATCCCACCGTTAACGCCTTCAATCGCGCGCTGGCGGAGGCTCTCCATCGCGCGGGAAAGCTGGCGGCGTTTCACACGACGATCTCTTTCGGGCGGCGCAGTTTGGCGATTCCCCGCAAGAGTCTGCGCTTCCATCCCTGGCCGGAAATGGGCCGTCTCATTCTCCAGCGCCTCGGATTCCGCGCGGCTCTTCGTTCCGGGCCATTGAGTGTCGACGCCGTTTATCGCTCACTCGATGCCGCCGTCGCTCGCCATCTCGGCGATGCTCGAGCCGTATATGCCTATGAAGATGGCGCCCTGGAAACGTTCTGGGCGGCACGTGGTCGCGGTCTTCCGCGCTTTTATGAGCTGCCCATTGCGTATTGGGAAACGGTGCATCGGCTTTTGCGCGAAGAAGCCGAGCGCCTGCCAGACTGGGCCTTCACTCTCGGCGCTCCTGACGATTCACCGGAAAAACTCGCTCGCAAAACGGAAGAACTCACTTTGGCCGACCTCGTCGTTTGTCCGAGCCGCTTCGTCCAGAATTCTCTGCCGCCCTCCGCTCCCAGCATCGTTGCCGAATTCGGCTCGCCTCCCGTTTCAGCTTTGAGTGCGCGCGCAGCGACAGGTCCGTTGCGCGTCCTTTTTGCCGGCTCGATGACGCAGCGCAAAGGCTTGGCAGATGTGTTTGCCGCTCTGCGGATTTTGCAGCGAAAGGATATAGAGCTCGTCGTCATGGGCGCACCGGTCGCGCCTCACGAGTTCTATCGGAAGCAATATCCCGACTTCCGTTACGAACCCCCGCGCCCTCACGCGCAAGTGCTCGCGCTTATGTCCACGTGCGATGTGCTTGTCCTGCCGAGCATCGTCGAAGGCCGCGCGCTCGTGCAACAGGAAGCGCTCAGTTGCGGCCTTCCGTTACTTGTAACCCCCAATGCCGGGGGCGAAGACCTCATCGAGCCCGGCGTCAACGGCTGGCTCGTCCCCATCCGCCAGCCCGAAGCTCTCGCCGAGCGCCTCGCCTGGTTTGGCGAGCATCGCCCGCTTCTTCCCGAAATGCGCGCCGCCGCTCGCCGCAAGGCGGCCGAGATTACCTGGGAAAGCTATACGCGAAAAATTATTGCCGCGCTTGAGTCGGTCCAGCGCCAAGGGCACGCTTCATTTTAGGCGAGGGCAATATTGGGAACTCTTCCATAGCGAGTGAAGCGGCGTATCTCTTTGAACCGGAAGGTAATGACGAGTTGTCACTATCACATGCCGACTCTCCACAACGGTCATCATCCAATGATCTTGGTCGAAGCGGTGATTGTGCTCCATATGACCCTGGAAAAATTTGGGCGGGCAATCGAGGTTCCAGGTACTCCATTTCAAAGTGGGCTTGACGCTGCTGCGGCTGTATCGAAACTGGCCGGAGAGTAGCATCAAGTATCAGCATTTTGAGGCTCACCCCCAACTGACGTGTCTAACCCTCACGATCCGCGAAATTGTATTCTAAAATGGAAGGCAGCATTCTCCTCATCTCAATAGACGAATACCAGCCCCTTAGCCTATTGCAGCAGCACATACGCTGGCATGAAGCGGCAAATGTGCACCATTACATCATATTCTCAAAGAACGAGCCGTGCCTCGAGGCGAAGATTGAGTGGTGTACGCAGGCAGGACTGGAACATTGCGTTTGCGATATCGCCGAGTTGAACATTGACCACATTAGTTCGGACGAAGAATGGTTCGCCGTTCTCCGAATCGAAGAGTTTCTTATATCGGATCCTCTGCCAGAATTGGTTAAATTAGCAGAGGCAGAGCAGGCCTCGGTTGTCGAATGCGCCTTCTTTGACCGACTTTCGGTTAATGGATCGCCGCCTCCAATTAGCCAGAGCCTTTGGGACGATTTTCCGGTCAAAGCCTGTCTGTCTGCATCGTGTGGTTTTCCCCACCGGAGGCCATTTTTAGTTGCCATGTCCACCGAGGACGTGCGCACTGCATCAAACATCCTCCAAAAAGTTCCCGAGGTGCACGTTTTTCGTTGGCACGGAACCAGTACTGCGATTTTTGCTCGATTGACGGAGAAGTATCACGCATCAGCAGAGTACTCGCTTTGGCTGAGGGCTTCGCAGTATTCAAATTTGAGCCGCATTGATCTGCGCAGTCACACACTTTCCGGGAACGATCTGGCCAGCCGGTGGTTCCTTGAAGATATCCGAAAACGACTTTCGACTCATGCTAAATTTCTGGAGATCGACGGAAGTAATAATCCATTGCTCGCGAAGGTTGGGTTCTGTTCCGATACTCGGGCGAATTTTCTCGCTTTAGAAAGTGATCCAGAGCTCGATTTTATCTTTAATTCTGGCGCCGCTGCGGATGCCAGCACCCGAGATTCAAGCGCGTCGTCAGAAGGCAGTTTTAAAGCGATCCTTGTTGATCTCGAACGCTGTAGCGATGCGGGTTCGCTGGGTCGATTGGTTCACATGCTATCGCCAGGCGGGATGCTCGCAGGAGCGAAGCCGCTCGGCGAAAACACCCGCGAACTTCTTAGCCGGTGGATCTCGAGCAGCACCTTTGAGCTTGACGAAACCGTACCTGGATGCTGGACCGCGTTTCGAGCCGAGGAGCGATCGCCGTTCCGGCGAGTCTATCATCGACGACTATCCCCACAAGTACCGGCGCGTTGTGCATTCAATCCCACGATTCAAATAGATCCTGTTTCGGGAAGATGGCTAGTATCGTTTCGCACGGTTCAAGAAGAATGGAACGGTGGGGAAATCTGGTGTGCCGAGATCAACCCAGATACTTTGGATTTGAACACAGAACCGTCACGGCTTCAGCTCGGCGGCCCGGAATTTTGGTACGAAGATCCGAGACTCTTCGCCTGGAAGGGCACCTTATGGGTGAGCTATGCGAGGACTTTGCTGCAAGAGAAGATCACTAACCGCCAGGGAATTGCGCAACTCCAAAGGCACAACGGCGAGTGGCGTGTTTCCAACGAACCCATGATCTTCGAATCTCCCGACGGACGGCGACAGGAGAAAAACTGGAGCTTCTTCGATCATCACGGAGAGCTTCATGCTATTTATGGCTCCGAACCTTGGACCATCCTCCGTCTCGATCCGTCAAATCCAAGCAGAAGCGAGGTGGCAGTGAAAGGCTCCTCTCTATGGTGGGCGTATGGTGAGATTCGGGGCGGATCAGCTCCTATTCGAGCGCCAAACGGCAACCTTTGGGCTCTTTACCACAGCAGCACGGATTGGCAAAACGGCGTTCGGTGGCGTTATTTCTGTGGACTGGTGGAATTGGACGCTCATTCGCTGCTTCCCGTAAGACAAACCCACGTTCCCTTATTATTCGAGACACCGGCAGTTTCGGGTTGGATGGGCTATCATACTATCTGGCCAGCCGGGCTCTTTCTCAACGGAGCCGAAGTCATTATTTCTTACGGTCGAAACAATGAAGAGATTCACCTCAGGCGCATTTCCGTGGACGAGATCGATGCGCTGCTGCAACCGCCCCTTCTAAGATGAAATTCAACCGGTCACGGAATCACCGCCAAGGTTACTTGCGGATTTGCTGCTGCGCCAGAGCGGCAGCTTGCGGATTTGTGTCCTTCGTGGCCGCGATAAAAGCGCGCAAACCTTGGTCCTTGAGCGGCCCCACGGGGAGAGATTGAAGCCACCGGTAAGCCTCCGCCGAGTCAGCTCTGCACCAGCGCGCCGTTAAGTCTTGCACCGTACCATTTTGTAGGCTCGAGGGGAGTTGTTGCACCCAGCTTGCTGCGCCCGCTGGATCTTGCATAAATTGCCGGGAAAGGAGGGCTCGGATTGCTTGATCTCGCGCGCCGGGATCGGAAATACTCACCGCCATTGGAGTCAACGCGGCGACGCTATCCGTCTCGTCAGCGGCGATTAGCGCCGCTCGGGCTTTCGGTTGAAACTGCGCTGGGACTTGCGAAACCCAGTTGCGGGCACCGTCCAAGTCACGAGACTCCACGAGGAGGCCTACGGCGCGTTCGATCCCTTGGTTTTGGACCGAGGCACTCTTCGTACCCTCCACCAATTGAAGGATCGCTTCGATATCCTTCGGGCTGCTGGCGGACTGGAGAAATGTTTTGGCCGTCAGGTCCTGCTCTTTAGGAGAAAGTGTCAAAACCCACTGCGCGGCAGCGAGGGAATCTGCCGGAGCCCAGCGCCTGACGAGGTTCGTGATCTCATTCTGCGTAATCTGAGAGCCCGGAGCCATTTGGCTTACGACATAGGCGGCGTCCTCGAAGTGGGATGTATTGGTGAGATGGTTTGCAATGACGCTACCGGCTGCCGTTGCGTCCGGGGCGTTCAAATTCTGTTGCGCGAAGTCGAACATGGAGCGCGGGTCCGTGGTGGCCCTGTCTCTCGCAATGGTCTGGACCGCGTACGTTCGAAGTGCCGTGTCCCTAATGAAATTGAGCAATTGAGGCAACCCTTGCAGACTCTGCTTTCCAAGACGAATCACCAGCTCTGCTCTGGTCTTCTGGATCAGGGCAGGAGGAACGGAATCTTCGATGAATTCAAAGGCTTGTTGAGGATCGGATTGTGCCAGCTCAAAAGCCCGGGCCAGAATATTGGCATCGTTTTGTGCTGCCACGGCGGCGGCGGATGGCGGCGCAGGCTGGCGAGTGGGCGGAGCCGGCAGCGACCCAGGGTCGATGTGTCGAATCTTCGTCTCGGAAGACGCCTGCCGTATTTGATTAGCTTTTGCGGATTTGGTCGAGGTGGCAACCGGCCAACAAATGAAAACAGCAACGACAACGAGCACGCCGGACACGCATGCTGCTACGGCGAAAGGACGTTTCATCATACGGAAGGAAGTCGATTCGTCGCATAGCGGGATGATCTTGTCGAAACGAAAATTTTTTGAATTTTTGTTGACGTCGGCTCAGCATTTTTGCACACAAGCGCGGGCATCCAAAGGGGAGCCGCAGGTATTCACGCAACGCTATCAATCGTCCAAAGGCATATGAATCCAAAGGAAGAACACGGCGGTTCGCCGCTTGAGATCGAGGCAGTTTCCACGACGAGCCAATACACCCGGCGCCGTTTCGTTACGAGAACCGGAAAAACCGCCATTGGTGTGGTGCTCGCGCTCTCCGCATTTGGTGTGGAACAAGAGGCGCTCGCCGGCGGGTCTTCATCGTCGCACTACTACGTGGTTGCGGGTTATCCTGGTGGAATCGTTGAGGATTCTTCTGTCCACCCGAAAACCATCATTGAATTTGATGCAATGCCCGTTAGCAAACACTCGTCCGATCTTAATGGACCTAATGGCACGGCGACGGGGGGGATATTGATAGAGGCTTCGGTCAGTCCGATTCCGGAGACTGAAATATGGGCTGGGGATGGGACGTCGGCGGAAGACCAGCCCGGGACATGGATTTACGGAGACGAAGACTCCTTTTCCCTTGCGTTTACCTTCTCTGTAACCACCTGGTATTGGCCCGCTGGCAGCACTGAAGACTCCGAAACGCAAGATGGCCCCAGCTTGACTAAATCCATCACCTTCACTTGCACTAATAACAAAAATGGCCTTCACCCGACTGTCTCCGGGGGTGGGGCTCCGGGAGACGGATTTGTCAACGACGGACATTTCTCAGTTATCTTGAACCGCACGAGCGTGGCGGATTCCACCAGTTTCGGCGCCTCCTTTACCGTTCTATGGGACGGAAAAGATCTATTTGGACAGGACGTATGCTGGCCAGTGAGTGGAACGATGACTTTGTCCGGCAGTTGGTCTGGGATATCCTACATCCATTAGCACGGGAGGTATGCCTCCCGATAACTGTGAGTGGATTGAAGACTTTGTCCGGCAGTCGGCCTGAAGTGTCCTGCTCTTACTGTTGGCAGGGCGATCCCGCTCTGCACTAACGGAAGAATTTGAAACAAGTTTGCTGGTTTCGTTCGATCGCGCCCGGGAGCGAAGTGAAGGACATCGCGGTTCGATGCGCCTTTGCTCTTGAACCCAAAATATTTCGATTTTCGTTGACAGCGAGTCAGCTTTTTTGCACACAAATCCCCGCGCACCTCCGAAGGGAATATCAAGTAACCAACGCAAAGCTATCACTCACCCAAAATCCACATGAATTCACAGGAAGAACACGGCGGTTCGCCGCTTGAGATCGAGGCAGTTCCCACCGCGGGTCAATATACTCGCCGCCGTTTCGTCAAGAGAACCGGGAAAACCGCCGTTGGAGCGGTGCTCGCGCTCGCCGCATTCAGCGTCGAACAAGACGCCTTTGCCGGCGGGTCTTCATCGACGTTCTACTACGTGATTGCGGGTTATCCCGGAGAGACCTTTGAGGACAGTGCAAACGCGAGTTTCCCTGATGGCCACCCGACAACCATCGAGGCCTTTGCTACCGACGACGTCGAGACATACTCGGACGATGACAACGGCCCCGCAGGCCAGCCTTCGGGGGTAATGATCATCAGCGCTTCGGTCAGTCCCGTCCCGCTGACGGAAATATGGGCCGGGGCTGATACGTCGCCGGAAACCCAGCCCGGCCAATGGATTTACGGTGCAGAAGACAGCTTCAGCATTTCATTTACCTTCTCCGTAACCACCCAATTTTTCTTCCCCGCCAGCTTCAGGGTGACCGACGGCCCCAGCTTGACTAAATCCATGACGTTCACTTGCACGAACGACAAAAATGGCCTTCACCCCTCCGTTTCCGGAGGCGGAGCTCCCGGCGACCAGCCGAAAATTGAGGAACGTTTCACTGTTCAATTTAACCGCACGAGCGCGGCCGATTCTGCCAGTTTCGGTGCCACCATCTTCGTTTCTTGGGACGGAAAAGATGTGACCGGAATTGACGTATGCGACCCGATAACTGCATCGATGACTTTGTCGGGCTCTTGGTCTGGAGTGTCCTTTACGACACCTTGATGAAATCGGGCGTTCGCGCTCTGCACTATCGGGCAATTTCGGACACGGTGCTACTAGTTCCGTTGAAATGCGCTCGGTGAGCGCGGCATGAACGATAACTGCGGCTTGATTCGCCTTTTGAACCGAAAATATTCGATTTTAATTGACACAAAGTCAGTGTTTTTTGCACACGGTCCCTGCGCATCTCCGAAGGGATGTGACAAGTAACGCACGCAACGCTATCACTCGTCCAAAAGCTACATGAATTTAAACGAAGAACACGGCGGTTCGCCGCTTGAGATCCAGGCCGCATCCACCACGAGCCAATATACTCGCCGCCGTTTCGTCAAGAAAACCGGGAAAACCGCCATTGGTGCAGTGCTCGCGCTGGCGGCATTCAGCGCGGAACAAGACGCCTTTGCCGGCGGGTCTTCATCTTTCCTTTACTTTGTGGCAGCGACTTATCCCGGCTCCCCCGTGGAGGGTTATGCATCCGTGACGTACCCTGATGGTCACCCGGCAACCATCATAGATGATGAGGATGCAGCCTTCTCAAATTCGAGTGATCATGTGGGGACGCTGAAGGTAGCCTATTCAGTAACTCCAGTCCCGCAGACTGAAATCTGGGCCGGGCTGTCGCCGGAAGAAGACAGCGGGAGTTGGATCTACGGAGCAGAGGGCAACTTTTCCATTACAATTAACTTCAGCGCACAAACCTGGATGCAACCGGCGGCTACAAGGCTCACCGGCCCCAACGTGACTAGATCGATTACGTTCAGTTGCAGTTACGACAAATCTGGCTTTCACACCTCCACCTCCGGAGGTGGAGATCCCGGAGACCCAGCTGTCGAAGACGGGCAGTTCCAGGTTACATTCAATCGTACGAATCCGTCCAGCCCTAGCGGTTTCGGAGTCGAATTCCAGGTTACTTGGAGCGGAAGAGATGAAGAAGGGTGGCCGTACTGCGACCCGATCGTAAGTCAAACACTTATTTTGAATGGTAGCTGGGCTGGAATTGCTTTCCCTAATCCTTAAGGGTATTTGCGCGCAGGCGAATTCTTGGTTTGTGGCTCGCCGCACTCCGCCGTAGTGTCTGTCTCTTCCGTGACAGGCAAGCCCGCGTTCACTTCAAATGAAATCCACCGAAGCCAGATCGATCGAGCCGTTAGGCACCGAGAGGGTAGGTCGATTGCGCCGCTACCTGTGGTAACAAGTGGTTGAGTTGAGATGCACGTGACCATGAATTCTCGCAAAAGCAGGCTGCCGGGATCATTGGCGCGATTGACGCTTAGGTTCTCATGGAAACGCCTTCCGCTGTGCGGGGCGCTGGTTCTCTTCGCGGCGGTTGCCTTTGGTTGCCACGATTCCCGGTCAAAGGTTCCTTCCGAAGCGAACAAGGCGTTGCAAAAACCTACCCCAGCGCATAGCGCGCCGCCTGCTGACGTTACGGTAGCTAGACCCCAAAATTCGGCTGCGGATCAGGATTCTAAACCTAGCTCGGATCCTGTCGCAGCTAGCAAGGAGCAAATCGATCAAGAGGTGAAGAGGCTGGCGAAGTCGGATCCTGCAAAGGCCTTTGCGTTGATCGATGCCTCTTTTCCTCGCGACAAGGCCATGGCAATGAAATTCGCTCTCCTCCGCACCTTGTGCGAGGAGGATTTCACGCGCCTTTCAGCGCTTCTGCCATTTTTGACCGACCGGTCCACCCGAGCTTCGGCCTTGCGAGACCTTTCAAATTATTGGGCCGGGCATGATGCGCGTGGGTTCGTCGACTACGCTGCGGCCAACTTGAACGCCGTTGATCGGCAGGCAGTGTATTCGAGTATCGTCGGCGCATTCGCTAAATTGGCGAAATTCGACGATGCAACGGAAATCATGGGCAAGCTCGAGCCGGGATCGCCGCAACGCCTTGACGCCATCCGCAGCGTGACCAGAGACTGGGCGAAGTCTGATTCCCAAGCCACGGTCCGATGGATGCTGACTCTTCCCGCGAAAGACCAGGCCACTGCAATGTCTTCGCTATATGGGGCCGCGCTACAGCCAAAGGACGTCGATGCGCTGCTCGCACTCTGCGAGGGCGTCACCGACGTGAACATTCAAAACAACTCAATCGGGTGCGCAGTCCGCATTTTGGTTACCTCGGGCGATCTGCCTGGCGCAAAAGCTTGGATTCAACAACTGCCGGCGGGATTGCAGGGGGCTGCGCAAACGTCGCTGATCACCTATGACCACACCGATAGCGTTGCTGACCTTGCGCCTCTGGCTTTCGCGATCCAGGGACAAATGGCACGCGATTCGGCGTGCAGTACATTGGTTAAACGGGTCTTTGCCCAAAACCCATCCGACGCGGCGAACTGGGTGCTGCAAATGCCTCAGTCTGTTCGTACCATCGGAGTGCAAACGGTGACGGTAGAGTGGTATAATACCGATCCTGATTCCGCCTTGCAGTGGCTGACCTCTCTGCCAAAAGGGGATTTAAAGAATACCGGCCTTAAGGTTTTCGCTTCGGTAGCAAACATCAATAACCCGGACGCTGCAAAAATGGCGTTGCGATACGTCGGGAAGTGAATC
>OUNM010062795.1_pt1 | contig 25983 bp, 22 predicted proteins | sample 1769961 | NCBI WGS metagenome assembly OUNM01 (sample SAMEA3914820, study PRJEB12502) | metagenome | biome: forest; material: soil | place: USA | collected 2012-03-12 | depth 0.3 m | reverse complement strand
CGCGATGTTTTCCTTCTGAACCATATTCAGGGTCTGACCTATCAGGAGATCGCGACGTTGCGGAACATCCCCGTGACGACCGTCCACCACCGGATGCGCCAGGCCTTGGCGCTCACCGCGTCGGCCATGCGCGGCTAGGGCGGAAGTTCGTCATGCTCGAAGATCGTCAAGGCACGCGCCGGGTCGAGCGCGAGGCGGCCGACTGGTTCTCGCGCCTCAGTCAGACCCGCGTCGAAAACGAGGACCTCACGGCGTTCGCCGAATGGCGTCGCGATCCCCTGAATCTGGCCGCCTACAATCGTATCGAGGACATCAGCCGAGCCGTCCGCGGCCTGGCCGACGACCCGGAGATCCAGGTCGCAGCACGCGAAGCCAGCAGTCGTCCGCCCGAACGCCGCGACAGATGGACCGTCTTCCGCCTCACCCCCAGGGTCTGGGGACCCACGCTCGGCCTGGCCGGCGTCGTCGCCGCGTCGGTGATCGGCTGGTTGACCTTCACCGCCCCGACCTATTCCACGGCGGTGGGCGAGCAGTTCAGCGCGCGGCTGGACGACGGCTCGCGCGTCCAGCTCAACACCGACACCCGCCTGCGCGTGCGCTTCACCGGCGGCGTCCGCCGTGTCGAGCTGCTGCGCGGCCAGGCGTTCTTCGAGGTCGCCCACGACACTCAGCGGCCGTTCATCGTCGCGGCGGGATCCACCCAGGTGCGCGCCGTCGGCACCAAGTTCGACGTGCGCCGCGATCCGGGCGAAGTGCGCGTCACCCTGGCCGAGGGCAAGGTGGCGGTGCATGACGGCTCCGGCGGCGGCAAGGACTGGATGCTGGTCCCCGGCCAGTCGCTCGATCTCGGCGCGCGCGCCAAGCTGACCCGGCCCACGCCCGTGGACGTACCGGCCACCACCGCCTGGACCACCGGCTATCTGACGTTCCGGGACGTGACGCTGGCCGAGGCCGTGACGGAGATCAATCGCTACACGCGCGACAAGATCGTCCTGGGCGCCGACGCGCCCGCCGACCGCAAGGTCAGCGGCATGTTCCCGACCGGCGACACCGGCGACTTCATCGCCGCCGTCACCACGCTCTATGGCCTGAAGTCAACCCGCCGTCCCGACGGCGGCGTGCAGCTGGCCCCGGTCGGCAAGCCCGCCGCCTGACGTCATAAATTTTTCACAGGGTCGCTACCAAGGGATGCCGCCCCCCGCGTCTCACCCTCAAAGCCACGACGGTTCCAGCACTTCTCCCGAAGCGCCCGTCGTCGCGGGGGGACGCCATATGGGGCGCGCAGGAAACTTGTTCAGGGGGTCGTCGATCCTCGCCTTGATCGGCGCGGCGGTGCTGTCCGCCGCGCCGCTGACCGTGGCCCGGGCCGCCGAACCGCCGGCGCCCGTGGCGGTGCAGGCCGGCGCGCTGGACCGCTCGCTGATGACGCTGGCGACGCAGACCAAGGTCCGCATCCTGTTCGAGAACGCGCTGGTGGCGGGCAAGACCGCACCGTCGGTCCAGGGCGTCTACACCGCCCGCCAGGCGCTGGAGCAGATGCTGTCCGGCAGCGGCATCGAGATCGTCGAGGCCAAGCCCGGCGTGCTGGTCCTGCGGTCGCGGCGCCTGCCGATCTCGACCGCACCGCTGGCGTCCGCCGGCCTCGAGGCCGGCGCCAGCGCCGATATCGGCCAGGCCTCGCCACCCGCGGTCACGACGCCGCCCGTCGAGGAGTCCTACACGGTCGCCGAGGTCGTGGTCGGGTCTCACATTCGAGGCGTCAAGGACACTGCCTCGCCTGTGGTCGTCCTCGGCCGCGAGGATATCGACCGCGCCGGTTACGCCAGCGTGGCCGAGGCCCTGGCGGCGCTGCCCCAGGCGTTCGGCGGCGTCGCCAGCGAGGACTCCGCGCAGACCGGCGGCGACGTCAACGGCACGAACCTGACGCGCGGCACGGGCGTCAACCTGCGCGGCCTCGGGGCCAACGCCACCCTTGTGCTGGTCGACGGCCGGCGCATGGCCGGCTCCGGCTTCAACGGCGACTTCGCCGACCTGTCGTCGATCCCGATGGTCGCCACCGCGCGGCTCGAGGTCCTGCTGGACGGCGCCTCGGCGCTCTATGGCTCCGACGCGGTCGGCGGCGTGGTCAACGTCAGGCTCCGGACCGATCTTAACGGTGCGGAGACCCGCGCGATGGCCGGTCTCGCGACCCAGGGCGGCTACCATCAGCAGCAGTTCGGGCAGGCGATCGGCCGGACCTGGGCGGGCGGCCACGCCCTGTTCGCCTACGAATATGCCGGCCACGACGCGTTGGCCGGCCTCGATCGCGCCTATACCGGCAACGCCGACCTGCGCGCCTGGGGCGGCACGGACCGCCGTCGAACGACCTACAGCCAGCCGGGCAACATCCTACGCCCCAACGCCCAGGGCACGCTCGTGCCTACCTACGCGATCCCCGCCGGCCAGAACGGCGTCGGCCTCAAGCCCACCGACTTCATCGCCGGCACGATCAATCGCGAGAACCAGCGCGCCGCCTACTGGGTGCTGCCCAGCCAAACCCGCCACAGCCTGGTGGCCAGCTTCGGGCAGGACCTTGGCGAACACACCACGCTGTCGGCGGACGCCCGCTTCACGCGGCGCGACTTCACCGCGCGCGGTTCGGCGCCGACGGCCAACATCGTCGTCAACGCCAACAATCCCTTCTTCGTGTCGCCGACCGGCGCGGCGTCCGAGCGGATCGCCTACTCGTTCCTGAACGAACTGGGCGGCGGGGTGGTCAAGGGCCGATCGGAAAGCCTGGCCGCGAGCCTGGGCGCGGACGTCAAGCTGCCCGCCGGCTGGGCGGCCAATGTCTATGGCGCCTATGGCCAGGAGTTGGGCGAAAGCGCGTCCAGCCGAATTCTCAACACAACCTTCCTGAGCGAGGCCACCGGGCAGAACGTCGACAGCCCTCTCACCCCCTTCAGCGCCTCCAGGGACGGCTACTTCAACCCGTTCATTGGCCAGGGCTCCAACGCCCGGACCGTCCTGGACTTCATCAGTTCGGGCCACGATCGCAACAAGACGCGCAGCGAGACCCGCTCGCTGAACCTGGCCCTGGATGGCCCCCTGCTCAGCCTGCCCGGCGGCCCTCTGCGGCTGGCCGTGGGCGGCCAGGTCCGGCGCGAGGCGCTGCGCACGGGTGGCGACACCTTCACGTCGGGCTATGCGCCGGTCGCGCGGACCCGCGGCGCCACCCATCGCCAGGTCACCAGCGCCTATGCCGAACTGAACGCCCCGCTGTTTGGTCCGGGCAACGCCCGGCCGGGCCTTCAGCGCCTGGAGCTGTCTCTCGCGGGCCGGGTCGAGCACTATGACGATGTCGGCTCGACCGCCGATCCCAAGGTCGGGGTGATCTGGGAGCCGGCGCGGGATCTGACCGTGAAGGCCAGCTACGGCACCTCGTTCCGGGCGCCTGCCCTGCCCGAGCTCAACGACCCCTACTTCATCACCCCGATCCTGCTGCCGGTGAGCGGCGGCCAACTGCCGTCGCTCGTCTTCCAGGGCGGCAACAACACGCTGAAGCCGGAGACCGCCACCTCGTGGACCACGGGCCTGGAGCTACGACCGTCGGGGGCGCCTAGCCTGCGGCTGGGCGCGACGCTCTATCAGACCCGGTTCAACAACCGCATCGCCCGGCCGGTGCTCGACAACATCGCCCTGGCGCTCAGCTCCCCGGAGCTGGCCACGTTCCGCACCCTGGTCAGCCCCGCCACCAACGCGGCCGACCATGCCACCGTCCTGGCCCTGGTCAACGACGCCCACGCCTTGGGAACCGGCGCCTTTGGCGTCGACACCTACGGGGCGATCGTCGAGGCCCGCAACGTCAACACCGGCAGTCTTCTGGTCCGGGGCCTCGATCTGACCGGCAGCTACGACACCGCCATCGCCGGAGACCCGGTGGCCTTCAACGGATCTCTGTCCTGGCTGATGCACTACCGGCGCAAGGTGACGCCCACCGCGACGGCCACCGAACTGAGCGGGCGCGCCGGATATCCGGCCGACCTGCGGGCCAGGGCCTCGGCGACCTGGACCCACGGGATCGCCTCCACGACAATCGGCGTCAATCACGTGGGCGACAGCGCCGACGACACCGGCCGTCGGATCAAGCCCTGGACGACGATGGACCTGCAGGTGCGCCTGCGGCCCGGCAAGCCCGGCTTCGCCTGGCGCGGCCTGTCGCTGGCGCTCAACGTCCAGAACCTGTTCGACGCCGATCCGCCCTTCTACGACTCCCCGCTGGCGATCGCCTATGACCCCGCCAACGCCGACCCGATCGGTCGCCAGATCTCGATCCAGCTGATCAAGGCCTGGTAGGCGCGCCCCCCACCCTACAGTTTCAGGAGTCTCGCATGAAACCCCTCTTCGGGGTCGCGGCCGCCTGCGCGCTGTTCGGCGCGCAGGTTCGGGCCGAGCCCTTCACGGTGGACCAGTTGCTACGCCAGGAGCAGTTGGGCGCCATCACCATCGATGTCTCCCAGCGGTGGCTGGTGGTCCAGACCCAGGCGCGGTGGGACAGCGCGCCGCTCTACGATCTCGACGACGCGATCCGCCTGGCGCTAGGACGCGTGCAGGTCTTCGACCTAGCGCACGGCGGCGCGGCAAGGTCCCTGCCGCTCATCGAACCCGGTGTCGGTTACACGGCGGGCCCGCTCTCCCCCTCCGGGCAGCGGTTGGTGGTCTTCCGGCTGGTGGGCCACGACTGGGAGCTGGGCGTCGCCGATCTTGGCCCCGGTCAGGTGCGATGGCTTGGCCTGTCGCCGCAGCACGCCGTTTGGGGCCGGACCGTCGCCTGGCGCGGCGACGACCAGCTGTTGGTCGCCACGCGTGATCCGGCCGCGCCGGACACGCGACTGGGCCTCGGCTGGCTGGCCCAGGAGCGGCTGCCTCGGCAGTGGGCCGCCGCGGCGCGGGGCGAGGCCGTGATGACCGTCATGGGTAGCGGCCGCTACCGCGACCTGCGCCCCAAAGCCCCGCCCGGCGCCCTGGTCATGATCGATCTTGTCCACGATCAACGCCGCGTCCTGGCCGCTGGCGATGTCGTCGATCTGGAGATCGCGCCGCACGGCGACCAGGTCGCCGCGATCATCGAGGGCCAGGACCTTCAGCCCATTGACGACACGCCGGCCACAAGCGGCACGGTCGGCCGTCAGCGGCGACTGCTGATCGCCGACCTGGTGTCGGGCGAGACCCGCCAGCCCTGTCCCTCCTGCGATGTACTGTCCCGCTTCCTGAGCTGGTCGGATCGCGGCGATACCCTGCTCGTCTACGCCCGCACCGACGCCGGCCCCTGGCGGCAGGGCGGCTTCTGGCGGGTCCCGGCGCGGGGCGCGGCGTCCCGCCTCGACCTTCAGGGCCTTCGCCCTGTTCTGGACAAGGCGGCCGACAACGCCGAACTGCCCCGCGCGGCGTGGCTGGACGGCGCGCCGATCGTGCTGACCGACGGCCCCGAGGGGCGCGCCTGGCGACGGATCACCGCGACCGGCGCTCCGCCGCTGGTCGCCGGCCTTGCCGATCCGGGCCGGATCGTCGCCGCCGATCCCAAGGCCCTGTTGCTGGCCAGCGCCGGCGCGGTCTGGCGGGTGACCGCTGGCGGGGCCAAGCGCCTGCCGGCGCCGGCCACGGACCTCGGGACCGCGTACACACCCCCTCCGGGGGAGCGTTTCGGCTACACGCCGCCGCCCCCGAGCGCCGTGGTCACGCTGACGCCCAAAGGCGCTACGCGGACCGTGACCGACCTTTCGGGACGCCGCCACGCCGATCTCTCTCCCCAAGACACCCTGGCGCTCGTGGCCCCCGATCGAGGTCTCGATGTCGTCGTTCGGCGTGACGACCACGGCGTCCAGACGGTGTCGCTCGTCCCCTCCAAGGGTTCGGCGAAGATCCTGATGACCGTCAACGCTCACCTGACGAAGGTCGACTTCACCACGCCGATCGCCGTGCATCACAAGGGCGTCGATGGCGAGAGCCTGACCAGCTGGCTCTTCCTGCCGAAGGGGTCAACGCCCGGTCGCCTCGCGCCGCTCGTGGTCATTCCCTATCCCGGCGATGTCATGTCCGCGCCGCCGTCCAGCCAGCTCGCGCCCGCCTCGCGGCTGCTGACCAACGCCCAGGTCCTGGTCGCCCAAGGCTTTGCCGTGCTCGTCCCCAGCCTTCCTTACCGAAAGGACCGCGAGCCGATGGACGGCCTGGCCGACCAGATGCTGGTCGCCGTCGATGCGGCCGCGGCCCAGCAGCCGGTCGATCCGGCCCGTCTGGCCGTCTGGGGCCATAGCTATGGCGGCTACGCCGCCTTGGCGGCGGCGGGCCAGACATCGCGCTTCAAGGCAGTAATCGCCGGCGCTGCGACGACCAACCTGATCAGCGCCTACGGCCGCCTGGGTCCGATGGCCAATGCCGTTCCCGAGGTCGGCAACTGGACCGTCGCCTCGGCCGGCTGGCTGGAAACCGGCCAGGCCCGCATGAACCTTCCGCCCTGGCGCGACCCTGGACGCTACGTTCGCAATAGCCCGGTGCTGTTCGCCGACAAGATCACCGCGCCCGTGCTGATGTTCTACGGCGACGCCGACAAGGACATCTCACAGTCGCAGAGCATGTTCGCGGCCCTCTACCGGCAGAACAAGAACGTGATCCTGGTGACCTATCGCGGCGAGGGCCACGTGGTGCTCGGCCCCGGCAATGTTCGTGACCAGTATCGGCGTCTTTTCGACTTCCTGCGGGAAACGATCGGGCGTGGCCTGGAACACAGCGAGGAAAGTCCCGGCGCGAGGAACTAGGCCAGAAGATGGTCGAGATCGCCGTCGGGCACGATCGCGAACTCGCCGCTGATCCAGCGACCGGAGGCCGCCAACCGTTCCAGGACCTTGCCTTCGGCGCTGTAGGCCTCGCTGGCGCTTCCAAAGGTTCTGAAGGTCCGCAGCCGCCAGCTCGCGGCGGCGCCTCTTGGAAAGCCCACGTTCAGTTCGCGCTGACGTCGTTGCGGATCCCTGGATATGCCGACCTTTACAATGGACCGACTTGTCGCCGAAGGGTTGAAGTGAGGAAACATCGCGTCGACCGCGCCCTCCAGCGCCATCAGGTAGAGGTCGCAGGCGCCTTCCGTCGTGAGCATTTGCCTTAGGCCAGAGCTGGGAGGTGGGCCGTGCCGGAACGTCGTCGCCTCCCGCGCCGCCGGGCGGATCAATCGCGGCCCCTCGGTCGCGACCATACCCGGGCGCGCCGCCTGTTCGAAGCGCCACAGCACTTCGACAGGCTCTCCGCCCCACGCGCCGTCAGGAGTGCCCACGCCGGCATAGATGAACGGCCCCCTGTCCTTGGCGCGCCAAAAAACGTGCGTCGTTACCGCCCCGGCGAGCATCGCGCCGATAAGCGGCTGGTCTAGCCTGGAGCCGGTTTTTCCAAACCAGTCGAGCGCGTCGTCGATCCAGCGGTTCGGATAGTCGTGACCCGTTCGCCCCGCGACGCCGATATTGCAAAAGACGAAGACCTCATCGCCGAACCGCGTATAGCCGGTGCTCCAGTCTCCACCCGCCATGGGCGGCAAGCCTAGAAGCGCGCGAACCTGATCGCGCGTGTAGAGTTCGCCAATGCTGAAGTCGGTCACCGTACGGCGCTCCCCCTGCGACGGTCCGGCGCCCCGATGCGTTCGCTGGCCAGATGTCGAGGCGACGCAAGATGCCAGCAGGATAGGATTGGCTTCAACCGCCGGTTCAATCGTCCCGGATGCGCTTCTCCTCGCGATCGACGGGACCAGCCATTGTTCGCGGGGAGAATAAGCACCTTGCTTGTTGATGCGCTCGCTCGAACCGCAAGGAAGCCCGATGCGTCAATCGACGGGCGGTGTCTCTAGGCCTATCTCTGGCACTAGGACGGCGGACTAGTGTGGGCCGTCGCTCGAACCCGTCGTGGTGTAGCGCGTGGATAGCTTAAGCAAGGCCGAACGCAGTGAGCGCATGGCTCGCGTCAAGGGCAAGGATACCGCGCCCGAGATGATCGTGCGGCGGCTGGTCCACGCGATGGGCCGCCGCTTTAGGCTTCATCGCCGGGATCTGCCGGGGACGCCGGACCTCGTTTTTCCCGGGCCTCGCAAGGTCATTTTCGTGCATGGTTGCTTCTGGCATCGGCATCCCGATTCGGCTTGCAAGCTGGCCAGGCTGCCGAAGTCGCGCCTGGACTTTTGGCTTCCAAAGCTGGAGCGGAACCGTGTTCGGGACATGGAAAACCAAGAGAAGCTCAAGCTCTTGGGCTGGGACTCGCTAGTCGTGTGGGAATGCGAACTCAGAGACCAGGCTTCTCTTAAGGATAAAATTCAAGCATTCTTAAGCACATGAAATCAGTTGAACTTTTCGCCGGAGCGGGCGGACTTGGGATCGGCTTGCACCAAGCCGGATTCAAGCCGGTCAATGTTATCGAATGGGATCGCTATTGCTGCGACACCCTTCGCGAGAACAAGGCGCGCAAGGCTAAGACGGTGTCGGGTTGGGGCGCGGTCACCGAGGGTGATGTACGCGCCGTCGATTTTTCCCAGTACGAAGGCAGGATCGAACTGATTTCGGGCGGGCCTCCGTGCCAGCCGTTCTCGCTCGGCGGCAAGCACAAGGCTTATGACGACACGCGCGACATGTTTCCGCAGGCGATCCGCGCCGTGCGCGAGTCCCGCCCCAAAGCCTTCATCTTCGAGAACGTGAAGGGCCTAACCCGCGCCAGCTTCCGCAACTATTTCGAATACATCCGCCTTCAGCTCGAGCATCCGAGCGTCACGATCAAGGTCGGCGAGGACTGGACTGAACATCACGCACGACTCGAACGCCACCACACCAGTGGAAAGCGCGAGGACCTGCACTATCGCGTTGTCACGCGCTTGTTGAACGCGGCCGACTACGGCGTTCCCCAGCGACGCGAGCGCGTTGTCTTCGTCGGCTTCCGCGAGGACCTCGGCATTCGGTGGAATTTCCCAGCGGATACCCACTCGCTGGACGCGCTTCTCTGGGATCAAGTCCACGGCGACTATTGGGAACGGCATCGCGTAGCGAAGAAGGCGCGCGTCATGAGCCTTCGATCGACGGCCCGCGCCGAGCATCTTCATAACAAGCCCGACGCCCTGCCGTGGCGTACGGTGCGCGACGCGATCCACGATCTGCCCGACGCCGAGCATGACCCAGCCGCCGCCGCCACCCACCTGAACCATCGCCATCAACCTGGCGCGCGCTCCTATCCCGGCCACACGGGCAGTCCGCTCGACGAAGCCAGCAAGACCCTGAAGGCCGGCGTGCACGGCGTGCCAGGCGGCGAGAACATGCTTCTCCGGCCCGACGGATCGGTGCGCTACTTCACCGTGCGCGAAAGCGCGCGGCTACAGACCTTCCCCGACGATTTCATCTTCCACGGATCGTGGAGCGAGACGATGCGGCAGCTCGGCAACGCCGTGCCGGTCCTTCTCGCGCGCAAGGTCGGCGAAAGCGTTTCCGAGCACCTGGAGCGCGCCGCGTGAGCGACGTCTACAACCCGCTCGACAAGATCAACCTAGCGCGCAGCATCGAGCTGGAGCTACTTGGACGCCCGCCTGCGGCGTTGTCGGATGTCGAAGGCATCAGGGGCGCCGGGGTCTACGTCATCTACTACACGGGCGGCTTTCCAGCCTACGCGGCGAATGCGGCGATCGATCCCGCCGAACCGACGGCGGTGCCGATCTATATCGGCAAGGCCATTCCAAAGGGCGGCCGCAAGGGCGGCGTCTCCGAGAAGACCTCGGCCGTCGGGGTGGCTCTGCGCGACCGCCTGCGCCAGCACGCCGCGTCGATCGACGAGTGCGGCAATCTTGAACTCGCTGACTTCAAGGTCCGCTATCTCGTCGTCGACGACATTTGGATTCCGCTCGGCGAAAACATGCTGATCGAGCGGTTCAAGCCGGTGTGGAACCGCGCGATCGACGGTTTTGGAAACAAGGACCCCGGCAAGCGCCGGAAAACGCAAATGACCTCGCCGTGGGACGTCCTGCATCCAGGGCGCAAGGCGGCGGTCAACACGACCGCCAACCCCGAACTGACCGCCGCCCTGCTGCTTCAACGCATCGAGGATCATTTCGCGGGTCGCCCTCTGACGAAATTGCCCAAGGCAGTCGAGGAACAGCAGGCCGAGGAGCAGGCGGAAGCCGAGGACGCGGCCGACGAGGTGTAGCGCCGGCGAACATGGCGATGAGTCCACCCGCGCCGAGACGACTGCTATCGCGACGTGTTCGCTCCTCCAGGCAGCGTCAGATCGCTAGCCGCCCTGCCTGGACCCCACTGATGCGCTCGCGCCAGCCCCGCGCCCAGGCCTCCAGGGCCAGGACAATGAAGATATCGCCGGTATGATCGAACCAGATCAGGCTGTCGCGATCGAGCGCCGCGTCCAGGGCCGCAAGGTCCAGGAGGCCAGCCCGCGCCAGCTCGCCCTCCAGCAGATACGGGCGCAAAAAGTCTAGGCTGGCCGCCAGACTGCGGGCGAAGAACACCGACACATCGCCCTTGCCCTGGCGATGCAGCACCGCCCGCGGCAGTCGGTCGGCGAAGGCCTGCCGCGCGAAGGGACGATCGGCCGGACCCAGCGCCAGCCGCGGGGCGGCGATCGACAGGCAGGTCTCGACGACCGGCTGGCTGAGCAGCGGATCGAAGACGTCGCCGCGCCGATGGCGCAGACTTTCCCGAAAGGCGCTGAGGTTGTTGACGATGGCCCGAAGCTGCAACCGCTTTGCGGGACCAACGCCCCGCAGGTCCGCGAGCCAGGGATGCACGATGTCCGCGGCCGGCGCGTCAGGCGCCAGGAACATGAACCGCCCCGCGCCCAGCCGAGTTCGCGCCTGTCCCCGCCACGTCTCCGCCAGCAACGACCAGACCGTCCGCCCGGTCCGCTGGGCCAATCGCGTGATGGCCGCCCCGCGACCTCCCGCAAGGCCCCCGCCCCGTGGGAGGTCGCCGACCAGCTCCACGGCGGCCATCTGGTAGAAGACGGCATCGCCGCCCCGGCCCGTGAACAGGCAATCGGTGCCGTCCAAGTCGAGCCGCCCGGCCAAGTCGGCGTCGTGATCCGGATCGCCGGCCATGTAGGTCGGCCGCGGCCCCGCCGAGGACCGCGCCAACTTGTCGGCGTCGAGCGTGACCAGCCCGCGGGGCACGGCGGTCAGCTGCAAGCCTGCCTGCTCCGCCACCGCCTGGGCGAACGGTCGCTCGTCGCCTTCGACCTGCGGCCAGAAGTGATGGACCGTCTGGCTGATGGTCGCCCCGCACCGCCGGAGCGCGGCGGTCACGATCGCCGAGTCGATCCCGCCCGAGATCTCGCACAGCACGCCCTGCCGCCCCCGCGCCAAGCTGGCCACCACACCGTCGATCAGCTGGGCCAGATCGGCTGGGAGCAGGCGGCGATCATCGAGGCCGGCCCAGTCCAGGGGGCTCCATGCACGCCACGTCGCCCCATCCTCGAAGGTCAGGACGCCGGGGTCATGGCTATGGACGCCCACCAGCGGCACGAGGTGGCTGGCCAAGGCCTTACGACGAAGGATGGCGCCGAGCTTCGACCAGTCGATCGCCAGGTCCCGGGGCCATAGATCCTCGTCGTCCGGCAGACGAGAGGCCACGAAACGCAGGCCACCCCGCGTCCAGCCGATCGCCTCCATGACACCCATCGGATCTCGCAGCACCGCGCAGGGGCCCTCCCCTCGGGTCAACAGAGCGACATAGCGCCCCCACGCCCTGGCGGTCAGTCGCTGAGCGGTGTCGTGCCGATCGCCGCCTGCGAGCCCGTAGACTTCGAACGGCCGGGTGTAACCCTCTCGGGCGGCCGCCGCGTCATGCAGATCGCCGATGACGATGCCGCTGTCCCCAGGCAAGAGCTGGATGCTGGGCGGACGCGCGGTTTCGACCAGAACCACGAGATCACGCCGACGCGCCGCCTGACGCCAGCCACCCGTGCCGACAAGGCGCTCGACCAAAACCTCGAGCGCCTCCCGACTTCCATCCGCCAAGGTTTCGATCGCGAGATAGTCCCGCATCAAACCACCATGATCGGCTTGAAGGCGCGAACACGCTCCAGGGTGTCGTCGAGAACCACATCCTCGACCTGAAGCCAGCAATGGGCCTCGAACGGCCAGGTCCTCACGCCGAAGACCCAGGCCGCATCATGGCCGCTGGCGCGCAGATGATTGAGAAGCTGGTAGCTCCGCATCAGACAGACGCCGCCATGAGGCAGCCAGGGCGCCATGCGTCGAAAGGCTGCGACCTCCTCCAGCAAGGCTTCCGTGGCCAGAATGGCGAGGTTCCCGCTCGATCCGTGCCCCGCCGCAGCCACGAGCGCCATCAGGTCCAGGCGCGCGATGGCGCGCGCCGCCTCACGATTGGCGGTCAGCGCCCTCCAGGCCCATCCGGCGGTCACGGGTCGCGATCGCAGCGCGGGGTCCAGGGCGCGCGTCGGATCGGGCAGGCTCGGCTTGTCCTCGGGCGCATGGTCCTCGGACAGAAGACCGGCTACGGTCAGCTGCTCGGCGACCAGGCGGTCAGGCACCAGCGCCGAGCGGCCGGGTTGCAGCTGCACCATGTCGGCGCCGTCGACGAGACAGAAATAGGCGTCGGTCACGACGTCAAGAAAGACGAGATCGCCTTCGATTTCCGTTGCATGGACGTTGCGCGCCAGGAAGAGCCGCACCTCAGATCCTCCGACAGGAGCAAGGCCGGCGGCGGTCAGCGCCGCCGCCGGATCCCCAGCTCAGCCGCCGATCTTGTAGCGGTCGGTCGGGTCGGCCGATTCCAGGTTGACGCCCTGGTCGGAGCCTTGGGTCAGGCGCTTGGCCGACCCGAAGCGGATCAGCTTGATCGACGAGTTGCGGGTCACGACGGTCTCCTTGTCGCTTGAAGCCGCTGGTTGCGGCCCAACTAGGAGGCGACCCCGCGCTCGTATATTCAAACCTATATTCACGCCCCGATGACGGCCGGCGGCGATCCGCCGCCGGCCGTCCCTCCCCCTTCAGCCGTGGAACATCCAGCGGTCGGTGGGGTCAGCCGACTCCAGGCTGACGCCCTGATCGGAGCCCTGGGTCAGCAGCTTGGCCGAGCCCAGGCGGATGAGTTTGATGTGAAGGCAGCGGGTCATGAAGACCTCCCTGACGAGAGCGCCGCAGGAGCGCGGCCCGTCGAGCAGGCCGCCGCCTTCGCCTATATTCAAACCTATATTCGACGCTCGCCCAGCAGGCCCAGCGAGGCGGCGAGGATGCGACCGGCGGCCGTGGCGCGACGCGTGTAGAACCGCGTGACCAGACCGGCGCGCAGCCTCGGCGGATCGAACACCGCCGCTTCGAGCCGGGCCTGTTCGGCCTCCACGCCGGACAGCACATGCTGTTCGCCGATAGCGAACGGAGCCAACTGGCGGCGGACTCTTTGCAAGGCTTCAACGAGCGCCTGGCTACCCGTCGGGACGCTTGGCCGATCTCCGATGGTGGCGCTCGCCGGTCCGAACGGCCAAGCGCCCGTCGGCTGAGCGATCGTAAGAACGCGGGCAAGATCGTAGAGGCCGGCCAGACTCTCCGGGTCATGGACGACGCCGGCATAGCCCGCGGCCGTCCGCACGATCAGCCCCTCGCCCGCCAGACGCGCCAGGGCCTCGCGCACCGGCGTGGGGCTGACGCCGAGTTCGGCGGCCAGGCCGTTGATCGGCAGCGCCGCGCCCTGCAATGGGCCGGCCCGCGCCAGCCGCGCGCGTAGCGCCGCCATCGTCCGGTCGAAGGGATCGCGGTCTCGGCCCACACTCGGCTCCTGAAGGAAGGCGGAGTGTTCGCCAGGGTGAACGTCCGCGTCGAGCCGGAACCCCGCTGGCCCGTGCCGCGCCCCTGCCGAATCCCTGCCCCCGGTGCTGCCGCGCGGCGTTTCAGGGGTCCACGCCTGATCGGCCGCGCATCATCCGCTTGATCGCCGCCGATCCATCCGCAGACCCCGTCCGTCCGGCGGCGGATCAATGCACAACGCGCTTTCCCTTGTAACAACGGGATTTCGCAACTTCGACGATTGCTCGACGAGGCGACTTCGAGTCTGCTACGCGATCTAGAGTTGTTTTCCAGTGCGGAGCTTTGCATGCTTGGCTCGCCCTCGACGCCGCTCGCGCGCCAGGCCCGGCTGCTTTCCCAAATCCTGAAGGCGCTTCGCAAGGAGCGCCGAATGACGGCGGCGGAAGTCGCCGCCGGCATGGGGATCGCGGTTAGGACCTATCAGGACTTCGAGGCGGGCAAGGGGGACCTCGATCTCAACAAGATTCTGCTGTTCGCGACCGCAACCGCCACCGATGCGGTGTCGATCGTTCTGGCCCTGCTGTTCCGCGACCCCGATCTGGCGCGTCAGTCGATGGACAACAAGCTGCCGACGACGTTCTGGATCTCGTTCAAGGAGTTCCGCGACGATGTTGGCGAGCAGCTCAATGTCGTGCCGCCCGCCTTGCTGCTGGAAGGTTTTCGGCGGGTCTACGAGGAGATCAAGCTCTACCTGCGCAAACGCGCCGACAGCGCCGAGGACTGGTTGGAGCGGGCGATCGCGGATGCCTATCGCCCGCCCGGCGACGACGAGGACGAGCCCGACGCCTAGCCCGGCCCGGTGGACGCCGTGGGCGGCTGGCCCGGCGGGTCGGTCTTGCGGATCCAGGTCAGCGGCAGCACGCCGTCCTCGGCCGCCATCAGCCGCGCGTTGATCGGCTCCGGCCAGCACGGATCATCGAGCTTGAGATTGAGCAGCGCGCCGGACGCGTCGTTGACCCGCCAGGCCGCGCCACACTCGTTATCGCCGAAGAACGCGACATAGTCCGGCGCCTTGCTGGAGAACTTCTCGCCCGGCGCCAGCCGCAGGTCCGCGTCGAGAGACAGGCAGGTCAGGCGTCCGACGAAGCCGTCGCCGTCGCGCCGGAAGTGTCCGATGGTGTTCATGGAAGGAGCTCGCACCGCCCGCCTGGGATGAGGCCCATCGGCGGCGGTCCAGGGCCGGCGGGGGACAACCGGCATCGTCCTGGACCGCCGCCGCCGATCGCCTCGGGGGAAGAGGGGCGATCGAGAGCGCGGGTGCGAAAGGGACGCCTGGGGGCGGGTGGAAGCGTCCTCGCGGATCCCGCAAAACCTTTGTGTCGCAAGGCTTTACCACCCTCAATCCCGTCATCCGACCAAGCGCGCAGAGACAGGCCCTGGCGTGGAATCGGCGGCGACGGCAATGCTGGTCGATGGGAGAACCGACTCCACAAGAGTCAAATGTTCTGCTTATGTTCCGGAGCAGCGACGGAGGCTCACATGCAGGACGACAGCATCATCATCGACGGCGTGGCGTTCATGAGCCTCTACCACCACGACGGTCGCTTCGTGCGGGGCGATGGCCTCTTCGCCTTCGCCCGCCGCGACGCCGATGGTGGCCGCACCATCCTGCACTTCGAGCTGGCGCAGGGCATCCACCGCGTGGCTCGGCCGGACCACCCGCGCTGGGCCTACGCGGTCAGCCAGGGCATGAACGAGCTGCTGGTCCATCTGGCCGGTTCGCAGCAGCGCCCGGGCGAGACTGGAGCCGACGTAGTCTCCCGCCCGATCCGTTGGGCGCTACATCCGGACGATGCCGAGACCGAGTCTGAACCAGTGAACCGCATCGCAGGTTGACCTTCGACAATCCGTCGCTGGCGGATTGGCGCAGACAGCACCATATGCTTCGGCGCTTCCAGCCGAGGTTCCATGCCGCCACGTTTGCTTACGCCCTTCGAAAGGCCCTATGCCGACCAGCTTGTCGCCGAGGGTACAAAGAACACATACGAGTACGCCTGCTTCATCGAGACGGCCACGGGCCCGGTCCTTGAGCTGGTCACCGACGGGAAGGACGATCAGGCCAATCCGACCCAGATCACCCAGGACTTCATCGACAACGGCGGCCGACCGATCCTGCATCACAACCACCTCTCCCAGGAGTCGCTGAGCTTTGCCGATTGGCGTGGCGCCAGCGAAAAGTTTGACGAGGTGTTTGCCCACTGTGCAGACGGCACAGTCTATTGGGGACGCGTGCTGGATCAGGCGAAGATGGCGGACATTCTCAGCAGGGCGAACGATGTCGAGGTAGAGGCGATGACTGGCCTTTTCAAACTCCTGGCGACAGCAGACGGACGCGGCGCTGATGAGTTGTCGTCTTTCTTCCGCAAGGAAGTCGTCAACCGCGCCATGGTTTTAGCTGGTGTCGTCGACTACGCTTATGCCTGGAGCGCGGACGCGTCGATGCCCTATCGCCGAGCGACAGAGTCTGCGGCGATTGGCCCAGCAGGACAGTTGGGCAAAATTCTTAATGGCTTCATCGATCAGGCAGCCGAACAGCTTGCACCCCGCCTCTAGCCGCTGCGCCAATGGGTAACCGGAAGAGTTGAGGCACCCGCCGCATGGCGGCGGGCGCTGCTTGCCGTCAGGCCTCCTCGTCGTCGGGCTGTCCAGGCTTCGGACGGCTCCAGACAAGATCGAAGCCCTCCTCGGCCGCGTGCAGCCTGGCGAACACCGGGGCCGGGAAGCTCGGGTCGTCGAGCTTGAACAGCAGGTAGTCGTTGCCCGCGCGCGACTTGCGCTTCCAGGCCGCGCCCAGTTCGACATTGCCGGCGGCGATGCGGAAGGCCGGCTGCTTCTTGGTGTCGTCGCACTCGACCGCGCGCAGGCGGACGTTCTTGATGGCCAGCTTGAGCGAGCGGATGGCGCCGACATAGCCGTCCGGGGTGGCGGTGAAGTGACCGATGGTGGACATCTGAAAAGCTCCTGATGGTCTGCCTGGCCGCGCCGATCGCGGCCTCGATGGCGATCCCCAGGACCGGGGCGAACGGCCCGACGCGCAGGACGCGGCACGCGGCCCCGCAGCAGCGCGAAGGACCGCCGACGGCGGCTGTCTTGCCTCGCGAGGAATGGGCGAAGGCCCAGGGGAAGACAGTCGCCGACCAGGTTGCGGGCGGGCCCGCCTCGGTCGGATCAAAGCCGAAGAGGACGCGAGATCGGGTCGGCCAGGCCGGCCAGCCGGAGCTCGAAGCTGTTCATCTTCGATCCGTCACCCCACCCACGGGCGGCGTTGGCGCCATCCGCTCGCTCAAGCTGGCCATCAAACACGCCGCCGAGCACGGTCGTCTGCGACGATACCAAGAAGCAACCGGCCTTCCGCATCGACGCCGGCGATGTCGCCCAGGGCGCGGCCTGGAAGCGCAAGTCGCGCGCGGGCAACGACTACCTGCCGATCACGCGCGATGACCGCGCTCCGGCCGCAAGGTGTTCGATGGCTGCACGGGAGCGAGGCGGGCTTCGACCTAGTCTGGAGCCGCCCGATCAGCCCCGGCCAGCCCCGACGATGAGGAGGCCGGACGGCAAAGAGCGCCCGTCGCTGTGCGGCGGGCGCTCCTGTCTTCGCCTTTGCCTGGCTGGTGTGTCGCCGGTCAGGCCGGGACGGCGTGCGCCGTCCCGGCCCCTCGCCTATTCGGCGGCCACCAGTTCCCGGACGTCCTCGGCGTCCGCCGCATCCTGCCCCGGACGGGCAGGGGCCGTGACCTCGGCCGGTCCGACGCCAGGACCGTCCGGCCCCGCCCTCACCGTCCGCAGCAGCTTCGGCAGCCAGCGGGCGGCGACCAGTTGCGGCTCGGCCGCCGCGACGAGGGCGCCCTTCTTCTCGCCGCTGAGGCGTTCGGCCGCTTCGGACGAGACCGCCTCGCGCACGGCCGCGAGCGTGTGGGCCTTGGTGACGCGGGCCAGGTAGTGATCGGCGGTGGGCGCCCACCAGTCGGCCATGTTCAGGTCGAGCGCCGTGGCCAGCTGGTCCGCGTGCGCCCAGGCCGCCGGACGACGCTCGTAGCCGTGCAGGGCGTTGACGCTCAGGCCCACGCAGTGGGCCAGGAGGCTCATGCGGCTGTCCAGGTCCAGGCCGACGACGAAGGCCCAGATGTCGGCGGCGTCGGTCGGCACCTGCGCCGCCCAGGCCGCATGACGGTCGGCCACTGCGAGCGCCGCCGCCGAACCCTCCAGATCGTCGGCGTCGCCGAAAATGTTCTGGCAGGTCAGGCGGATGTCCAGGCAGGTCGGCATGGCCCCATACTGCACGAAGGCGCGCAGGACGAGGGCGTGGGTCAGGGCGATCAGAGCCAGGTCCGGGTTCTGGGCCAGGGTCTCGCGCATGGCCATGGTGCGATGCGCGGTGAGGTCGGAGACCAGCCGGGCGGTCAGCGGCGCGGTCGCATCCCCCTCGGGTTCGTCCGGCTCATCCTGACCGTCGGCACCCGTCGCCGCGTCCTCATCCCAGGGCGGCGCGCCGCCCTCGCCGCCCTGGCCGTCGGCCCCTTCCTCGCCCTCGTCCTCCTCGGGCGCGGGCGGCGGCGGCAGGTCTTCGGCCCGGACCATGCCGCGCTCGATCCGCACCGTGCCGTCCTGCCCCAGGATGACCATCGCCCCGGCATAGGCGACTTCGGCCGGGTCGAAGGCGTACTCAGGCGAGGCGGCCAGCACCTCCTCCATCTCCGACAGCCTGGTTTCGATCTCCACGGGCAGGTCCTCGACCGCGCCCCATTCCTCTGAGAGTTCGGCGTAGTCGTCGCGCAGGGCGGCGAGCCGAGCCTGTTCGGCTTCGTCGCGTTCGACCGGGCGCGGATAGACCCGCGACAGGCCGTGGCCGTGCGGATAGTCCAGATATGCCGCCGTCCAGCGCCAGCCCTCGGTTTCGAGCAGCGCGGTGGCCATCGCCGACAGCTTCTCGGCCACCAGCCGGTCCAGCAGCGGTACGTCCTCGACATAGCCGCCGTCGTCCTCGCTGAAGAGGTCGCGGAGGATCGTACCGCCCGCGTCGAGATAGGCGGGCAAGCCCACGAACCCGACGCGCCGGTCGTTGACCATGGCCGTGGTCTCGGTCATGGCCCGCCGGATGGCGTAGGGCTGGCGGTTGGTCAGGGTCTCGAAGACCTGACGCTGACGAGCGTGGTCCTCGCTGATGGCGAAGGCCTGCAACTGGTCCAGGGTCAGACCGCCCTGGCGATAGACGTCCAGCAGGTCGGGGGCGACCGCGCCCAGGCGCAGCCGCTGGCGGACCACGGCGGCGGTGACGCCGAACCGGGCGCCGATCTCCTCGGCGCCGAAGCCGCGCCGTTCGGCCTGATCGCGGAACGCTTCATATTCGTCGGCGGGATGAAGCGCGGACCTGGACACGTTCTCGTCGAGGGAGATTTCCTGCGGGTCGTTGATGCTGTCGACCAGACACCGCACGGGCGTCGTCTTACCGATCACCTTGCGCTTGGCCAGCAGGCGCAGGGCCAGACGCCGCCCCTCCCCGGCGGTGACGAGGCCATAGCCGGTCTCGGAACCATCGGCGCGAAGCTCCGGCTCCACCACCAGCGGCGAGATCAGGCCCTTGGCCTGGATGCTGGCCGCCCGCGCTTCGATGTCGGCCTCGGTGTGCTGGACCTTGCGCACGTTGCGCGGCGACTTCTTGAGCTTGTTGAGCGGATAGACGCGCTCTTCGCCACATTGGACACCAGCGGACGAAATAGCTTGGCTCTGGGGGTTCATGTCTGCCTCCTGAGGGCATGGGGGTTCAGGCGCAAAAGGCGCGCCTGAACCCCGACGCCCGTCGGCGAGACCGGGGGTGAAGCGGAGCGGCCGGCTTCGCGGGGACCCGGCTGCAGGGCGTTCTCCCCCGACCACCCTGGCCTTCCGGCCACGACCGAAGCTGGGCGGAAGCCGGTCCGAAGCGCGCTGGGGGCGGAGCCCTAAGCACGCGGCCGCCAGGCCGCTAGCAAGGACTCTTCAACCGAAACGATCATCGCTAAGGTCAAGCTCGCGGGACGAGGGCAGAAGACGATGAATGCGATCAAGCGAGACCCGATCAGAAATTTCGGAGCCGACCATGCCCGCTGATGGGGACATCGACATCCTGGAGGCCGCGCTCAACGACCTGGTCGACGATGGGGAGTTCCACGACCTCGACGAGCGGCTGGCGCGCTTCAACCTGTTCGAGGCCATGGGCGGGGTGCGGGCGGAACTGCGCCACTCCAACTTCCTGGCCTTCCTCTTCTCGCCCAGCCGCGCCCACGGTCTGGGTGCGCTGGTGCTGGAGAAGACGCTGCGGGCGATCCTGGCCTCGACCCCGGCCTCGCAGAGGCCGATCCGGACCCTGGAGCTGGTGGTGGCAGACCTGGATGACGCCGTCGTCCACCGGGAACGCGACAACATCGATCTGCTGATCGAGCTTCGAGCGCTAAATCTGGTGGTGATGATCGAGAACAAGGTCGGCGCGGGCGCCGGCGATGGTCAGCTCGAGCGCTACCGGACCCTGGTCGAGCGCCGCTATCCCAACCACAAGCGGCTGCTGGTCTTCCTCACGCCCAATGGCGACCCGCCCGAATGCGACGGCTATGTGTCGTTCAGCTACCAGGCCCTGGCCAGTGTGCTGGCCGACCTTGCCGCCCTGAAGTCCACGCCCGCCGAGCTGGGCCTGATCTTGACCCACTATGTCGAAATGCTGCGGAGACATGTTGTGCCCGACGAAGACCTCAAGGCGCTGGCGCTGCGGCTCTATGACAAGCATCGCGAAGCCTTCGACTTCGTCTTCGAGACGCGCCCACAACCGCAAGGCCTCCTCGACCGGCTGAAGACTTGCGTGCTCGGCGTCCAGGGCTTGGCCGAGGATCGGCACGCCAGCAACCTGATCCGCTTCTATCCAGAGCGCTGGGACAAGCTCGACGTTTTCAAGTGCGATCCGTCCGAGTGGTCGAAGACCGGGCGCGGCCTGCTGTTCGAGGGCAAGATCAATCCCAACAACAGCCGCCTGCATGTCGTGCTGATGCTGGGCCCCTGCGTCCCGGCCGTTCGGCAGAAGTTCTACGAACTCGCCCAAAAACGCCCCGCCTTCCGGGGTTTGACCAAGCCTCTCGGCCTACAGACCTCGCGGTTCTTCAATCGCGAACTCCTGACGCCAGCCGTGGCGCGAACGCTCGATTTCGACCAGCAGCTCAACGCCGTTGGGATGGGCTGGTCGGGCTTTCAGAGTGAGGACTTGATGACGTTGATCACCGAGGTCGAAGCCATCGCCGCGGAGATCAGCTGATGCCCCTTCGCGACGTTTTCCAGGATCTGTCAGCGGCCTTTCCCGACCTGACAGACTGGAGCGCGCCCTTTGCCTGGGACGCGGATTCGACCGGTGGGATGATCTTTCTGATGACCAGGGCTTTAGAGCACGTTCAGGAGACCCGCGGGGCTCTTGAGATGCTAGCGCTGGCCGAAACGCTCCGTAGCGACCTCACGCGGGCCACGGCCTCGGCCAACGACGCCGCGACCGCAGCCCTGCTCGACGGCATGCGTTTTTGCATGTCGACCCACGCCATCGTGGCGACTCTAGCGCTGGGACGGCATGGTGACTGCTACAACTGGCTTCATTGGTCCGCGTCGCGTACCCACGACATCGGACGGCGTATTAACGAGGGCGAATATCGCCTTCCGCCTTTCGCCGACGCGCCGATCTTCCTCAACCAACTGTGCCTGTCCGATCTCACGCACTGGATCGTCAGCGCGTTCGTCGTGGCCAGGAAGTTCGGCGGCATGGACGGCTGGATGACGCGGGACTTCGAAATCTGCGTCGATCACGTGGTCAACGTCCTGAACGCGGGCGATATCGACCTCGGCATTCAGGCCATGGTGGCGATCGTGAACTGGGCCACGAATGCCCGCCATCCGCGCGCCGAGCCGATGACGCGGCTTCTTGCCGTTCACTATCGCCGCCCAGAGCTGTCGGCCCGGGCTAAGGTAACCCTGGGCATCCTCTTCGTCACACCCGCCGGCCAGTGGACCGGAAGGACGCCCCAGGACTGGGCGCAGGAAATCCTTCGCGACTTCCGGGACGCGCTGGTCGAGCACGAAACGGTCCAGCTCTTGGCCACCACTGTGCATACACCGGATTTGTGGCGCGCTGGCCGCGAGGAGATCCTGCGTGAAATCCGAAAACTCGCAATCTGGTATAGAGGCAAGGACCAGGAGGCCGACGCGATGCTCGCCCTTGAGGCGCGCGTCTGGATCCTTCATCCCATCTTCTTCAACCTGGTCAATTTCGGATCGACCGACGATCTGATGGACGTCCTCTGGGCGTGGTATGGCCGAGACGGTCGCGACCGCGCCGACGGCGACGTGCTGTTCGTGGCCTCTGCTCACGGTGCCGGCGTGACCTATGTTTGGCCAGACGGGCGCTGGACCGTTCCGGACGGCCAGCCGACGGACACCCTGGACGGTCTTCTAGAAGCCATCTCCGGAGCCTTGAACGAGTACTTCCGCGGCCCTGCCGGCGACCGCAAGACCCTGTTCGACGAGCGCTTAGTCGGTGCGCCGGTCTTGGAACAGGCAGCGGCCCTAGAGGCCCAGATACGCGACCACTACCGCCTGGACCTTCTGCCCGAACAGCTGCCTGAGGGTTGGCGTCCCCGATCACTCGTCGTGTTGCCCGCCCACCGCGATCCGCTGCAAGCTAGCTTCAACCAAGCGCTAGGATGGTTGGCTCCTTCGGAGGTCAGCCTGGCGCGCGCCCGCGCCCCGCGTCCCATTCGCACCATCAGCATCTGGCCTGGTGGGACCCAGACCACCGAGGCCGAGGTCGAATGCCTCAAGGCCGTCGCCGAGCAGGCTGGGTGGCAGATCAAGGTGGTCGAGGATGATCTGAACCGGGCTACCTTTCAGAACTTCTATGAAGATCCGGATGCGGACGTTCTCTGGGTGATCGGTCACGGAGAACAATCTCCGTTCCGGATCGAGGAAACCGGCCTGGTCCTGTCCGACGACAGCATTCTGCCCTATGCCGATATCTCGGCGATGAACGTTCCTGCGGCGGGTCAGCGCCTTGTTGTCCTGAACATCTGCAGCGCAGGCGCCACGCAGAACCGCGGCGGGTTAGCGCGGATCGGCTTGGCTCATGACATCGTCGGGCCTGAGCAGCTTGTGGTCGGTCACCTCTGGCCCATAGACTACTACGCCGCCCTTGCGTTCGGTTGCGCGCTGTCGCTCGGCCTTGCAGCGCTTCCCCCGTCGGAAGCTCTCGCCGACGCCCAAGAGATGATGCGCGATCCGCCAGCGCTTCTGGCCGCGCTTCGAGACCTCTCGCCAGAACTAGAGGCCTGCCAGCGTCTCGACAGCGATCGGGCAGCTGAGCACATCAACAATCTACTCTCTTGGGGTTGCCCGATCTTACTGACCTGAGACCAGGACTTCGGCAGTCGCCCCGCGCGGCCGTCAGGCCGCCACGAAGGAAGAAGCCTGCACAGGAGCCCGCGCATCGCGCGTGGCGGGAGGCGGCGTCGAGCGGCCGGCGGCGCCCCAAAGGCGCCCGCCAGGCGTCGCGCCCGAGGGAGCGGCGAAAGCCGCGGGACCGAGCGTGACCGCCGGCCACTCTCGAAACCCGGTGAAGCCGAACTCGGAAGCGTTCGGCGGGAACCATCGCGCCCTCGCTCCCGAGATCCGAGCTGATGTCGGTCGGCCGCCGATCCGTCGCGAACCTGCCTTTACCGCCCCTCGTTCGACGCCCTTCCCCCGGACCTTGCAACTGGTCCAAGGTTTCAGACGATGGCCCATGCCCCGTCGCCGTGCTCCCCAGGCCCCCGTTTCCGACCTCTTCGACTATCTCGAAGAAAAATCGTCGCCACGACTACCAACACCCACGCCCTCATCCGTCCCATTCACGGTGACCGACGACTGGCCGGATTTCGTGCCCATCAGCGAACGAGAGATCGCCGTCCTCGAAGCTCACCTGGCCCAGGTGCTGGACGAGCTCCTCGGGTCATCACCATGACCGAGGAGATCCATCGTGGCCCGAAAATCCAAACCCACCGCCCTGCCCAACCGGGCCGCGCTCTATCTTCGGGTCTCCACCGGGCGTCAGGCCGAAAACGACCTGTCCATTCCCGATCAGCGCCGCCAGCTCGAAGCCTATTGCGAGGGCAAGGGCTGGACGGTCGCCTCGGAGTTCGTCGAGCCCGGCGCCAGCGCCACGGATGATCGTCGCCCGGCCTTCCAGGCCATGATCGAGGCCGGCACGACAAAGCCGCCGGCGTTCGACGTGGTGCTGGTCCACTCGTTTTCGCGGTTCTTCCGCGACCAGTTCCTGTTCGAGTTCTACGCCCGCCAGCTGGCCAAGGCCGGCGTGCGGGTCGTGTCGATCACCCAGGAGCTGGGCGACGACCCGATGGGGATCATGATGCGCCAGATCATGGCGCTGTTCGACGAATACCAGTCGCGCGAAAACGCCAAGCACACCCTGCGGGCCATGAAGGAGAACGCCCGCCAGGGCTTCTGGAACGGCGCGCGCCCGCCCCTGGGCTACCGGGTCGTCGTCGCCGAACAACGCGGCGCGAAGATCAAGAAGAAGCTGGAGATCGACCCGCTGCAGTCGGAGACCATCCGGCGCATCTACCGCCTCGCCATCCACGGCGAGGACGGCTCGGGTCCCTTGGGGGTCAAGTCGATCGTCGTCCACCTGAACGAACGTGGCGTCCGCACCCGTGACGGCGGCCGGTTCGGCGTCTCGGCAATCCACGGCATCCTGACCTGCACGACCTATGTCGGCGAACACCACTTCAATCGGCGGGTCGCGGCGACCGGTGAATACAAGGACGAGGACGAACACGTCGTCTGCGAGGTGCCGCCCATCGTCACCCGCGACGAGTTCCAGGCCGTGCAGGACCACCTCTTCAAGCGCAACCCGAAGAGAATGGCCCCGAGGTTCGTCAACAGCCCGATCCTGCTGGGCGGCATCTGCTTCTGCGGTCTGTGCGGCGGCGCGATGACCCTGCGGACCGGCAAGAACGGGCAGTACCGCTATTACACCTGCTCGACCAAGAACCGCACGGGCGAGACGGGCTGCAAGGGGATCACCGTCCCGATGGATCGGGTGGACAACGCCGTCGTCCACCATCTGGAGACCCGCCTGCTCGACCCCTCCCGCCTGGCCGGCCTGATGGAGAACATCATCGATCGTCGCGCTGAATGGGCGGAACGGCGCCAGCAGCACATCGGCGAACTGCGCCGGCGCGCCTCCGAAGCGGCGGCCAAGTTGAACCGCCTCTACGGCATGGTCGAAGACGGTCTCGTAGACGCCCGCGACCCATCCCTGAAGGACCGCATCCGGGCGCTGGTTGATCTGCGCGACACGGCCCAAGCCGAAGCCGACCGTGCCACTGCGGCGGCCGAAAAGCTCGGCCCGGTGATCAATCCGGAGATCCTGGTCCGCTTCGCCGCCGCGACCCGGGAGATGCTGCGCAACGAGGATGGAAGCCTGCGGCGGGACCTGCTCCGCGCCGTGGCTCAGCGGGTCGAAATCACCTCGACCACGACCGCCATCATGATGGGTTCCAAGATCGAACTGCTACGAACCCTGGCGTCGAACGGCGGCGTGGAGTCGGCGGTTCTGGACGTTCGTAGTTTGGTACCGAAGTGGCGCGCCCTGCTGGATTCGAACCAGCGACCGCTCGCTTAGAAGGCGAGTGCTCTATCCAGCTGAGCTAAGGGCGCGCAGGCCGGCCGACGGAGGAGCCCTAGTGGGTCCAGGGCTGCTTGCGGTTGGCGGCGAAGTTGTCGGCGTAGGCCTTAATGATCCGCTTGGGGGTCTTGGGCTCGAACAGCTGGAACGAGATCTCGTGACGCTGGGCGTAGGCCACGGCTTCGTCGCGGGTCTCGAAGGTCAGGCGAACCTGGCCGTTCATGTCGCTGGACGTGGTCCAGCCCATCAGCGGATCGGGCTTGCGGGCCGAGGCTGGTTCGAATTCCAGCACCCAGTCCTTGGTCTTGGCCTTGCCGGACTGCATGGCGTTCTTGGCGGGGCGATAGATGCGGGCCAGCATGGACCTCTCCCAAAAGCCTTGCCGATGGTCGGAGCGGCAGGATTTGAACCTGCGACATCCTGGTCCCAAACCAGGCGCGCTACCAGACTGCGCTACGCTCCGAAACACCGGCAGGCG
>OUNM010210805.1_pt1 | contig 25991 bp, 24 predicted proteins | sample 1769961 | NCBI WGS metagenome assembly OUNM01 (sample SAMEA3914820, study PRJEB12502) | metagenome | biome: forest; material: soil | place: USA | collected 2012-03-12 | depth 0.3 m | reverse complement strand
GTCGCCGCCCACCATACTCGGCGCTGTGTTGGGCAGGGGGGGTGCGGCGGCGCGCCTTCCCCGCCACGTCGCAGACCGGCTGCTCGCGCCCAACCCGACGATGGTTCTCGCCGTCGCGCCCTAGAAGAACAGCTTGCGCAGGCTGATCCGCACCGTGCGACCGAGCGGGTCAAGATAGGCAGGCTGGTAGCTGAGCGGCGTCAAGCCGTTCGCATCGCGGACATGCTGCCGGGTGTCGAACAGGTTGGTGACCGACAGCGTCACCCGCATGCCCCGCGCCCAGCGATGCTTCACCAAAGAAGGCTGCTGGCCGAGGTCGGCAAAGAGGCGGAAGTTGAGGGTTGCGAGCCCCGAGAAATGGAGGTCGCCGGTCGAGGTGCCGACTCCACCTGTCACGGTGGTGGGGCTTTGCCATTTGCCAGTCAGCCGCGCCCCAATGCCGTTGTTGGTGAGGCCGGCCTGAAGCTCGACCTCGTGCCGGGGCTGGCCACCGCCCGATCCGGTGGTGCCACCGTCCAGCAGGTCGAGCCGGGAGCCTCCGTTGCGGATCAGGATGTCGTCGCGGAAATACCAGGTATGATAGAAGGAGAGTTGGAGCCTGCCGCCCTGTGCCCCTCCGCCACGCCCGCCAAAGCCTCCGCGGCCACCCCCGCCGAAGCCCCCGCTACCGCCCGGTCGCGCACCACCTCCCTGCTGCGCCGGGTTGCCGTCGGTACCGCCCGCGCCCGGGCCGCGCCCGCCGAACAGCGAACCGCCGGCCTGCTCCCTGAGCGCGCGATAGGCGTCGAGCAGCTTGCGCGAGCTTTTGAGCTTCTTGGTGAAGTTGACGCCCCAACGCAGCTCCTGCCTTTCTTCGCGGGCGAAGTTGATCGGCCGCACGTCGATGCGTTCGAGGTCGCCGTCTGCATCACGGGTGAAGCGATCGGGGAAGGCGGCCTCGATCGCCGCCGACGGCGAAGGGAAGGCTGCGATCGCGTTGCGAATGCTGCTGTGGATGTAGTTGGCGGTGATCGTCAGGTCGAGCGCATGGGCCGGCTTCAGCGTCAGACCGAGCTTCTCGACGTGACGGCTGTCGGCATGGAGTGATGGATTGCCGCCAGCCGTTTCGGAGACATCGACCGTCTGCCCGGTGCGATAGTCGAATACGCGCACGTCGGGAGTTACCACCACCGGATTGCCGAGCTGTTGGACGGTCGGTGCGCCTTCGTCATGGGTGGAGGATGCGATCAGCTCGATGCCGTCCCGCGGGCTCCAGTTGAGCCCGTAACCGAGCGTGGTGAGCGTGCCGAAGTCCGAGAGCTGGTTTCCAGCGACATTGAAATTGGCCGACAGGTTGCCGATCGCGCCGAACACATGATGACTGCGGCTGGTGAGCGGCACATCGACGTTGAGCTGTGCGCTGGCATTGCGGCGCGACAGTGAGGCCTGCTGCTCGATTCCGGCGCGCACCGAACTGGAATCAAAACCGCTACCCTCCCAGCCGACCTTGACCGTGGTGGAAAGCGGGCCGGCGGGCAGGCTGACGAGCGGCCCGTTGGCGACAAACTGGATGTTGCCGGTGTTGGAGATAGCCCGTGCCCGCGCGGTCAGCATGCCGCCGAGGCGGCTCGCTGGCAGCGCGCCAAACGGATTAAGCGAGGCGTCGCCCGCATCCAGCGCGGCCTGGAGCGCGGAGATGTCGATCCCCGTTTCGGTGACCGTGCGGGTATCGCCATGGTCGACATTGCCGGTGAAGGACAAGCGCCACTTGGCGAAGTCACCGTTCAGGCTGAAGCCGACATGGCCGGTGAGCGTCCGCACATTCTGGGTCAGCGGATCGGTGCCAAGGTAGCGATAAAGCGCCACCTCCTGCCCGAAGGGCGAGAAGGGATCCGTGGACGGCACCAGCAGCGTCGCCCCGGGCAACCCGCGCAACGTATCGCTGCTGGAGAGGTCGAGCGTGCCGTTGAGGGTGGCGGTGATCCGGCGAGAAAGAGGCCGCGCCAGCACCGAGTTGAGTGTCAGGTCGTGGGTCGAGGGGGTGAGCGTGCGATAGGGCGAGACGTCGGTGACGTTGGGCCGGTTCGCGGTGGACACGAAGTCGGCAAGGCTTGGCGCACCATTGATGGCGGAAGCAGGCACGCCCGCGACGGTGATGGGCTGGCCGGCTGCTGCGCTCAGCGCCGGATCGATGATCCCGCCCGCCGCGCCCGGTGCGGCGGCGACGTTGCCCGTGAGATCGAAGGGCCGGCCGGTCGCCGCCGACATAATGCCGCGCTGGCTCTCGGTGAGGGATGCCGTGTCCTGATATTTGACGTCGAGGTTGAAGCGGCTGTCGCCATGGATACGCAGCAGGTCGAGATCGCCGGTGCCGCTTTCGGCTCCGCCCTTGGTCGAAGTGCTGCCGTCGGCCTGTCCGGTGATCGCGCGAAAGCGGCGGCGCAGCACGATGTTCACCACGCGCTGGTCGGCTGAATAGCCATATTTGAGCGCGACCTCCTCGGGCAGGATGTCGACGCGCAGGATCGCCTCGGTCGGGATGTCGCGGATCTCGCTGAAGCTCGAGATGCGGCGGCCGTTGAGCAACACCGCCGGGGCCTCGCCGCCGCGACCGCGATCACTGCGGATCTCCGGCGCGAGCTCATTGAGCAGATCGCTGATTGAACTCACGCCATAAGCCCGGATGTCCGCGGGACTGTATTGCAGCTCGGCCGGGATATCGCCCACCACCGCACCGGGCAGCCGTTGGCCCCTGACCACGATCTCCGGCTCGTCGTCGGCGCCGCCTGTTTCCGTCTGCGGGCCCTGTAGCGCCGGCGCGGGCGCCGCCCATGACGGCAGGGATAAGCCGGTGCACAAACTCACCGCCAACGAAACCGAACCCAGCAGGCGGCGTCGGCTGGCCGCCCCGACAACATGCACGCTCATAGTCCCCCTTGACCGCGGAGCGTCGCCCGCTAGCGGCCAATTCCGTACGCGGAATTGCAGCGGCTGGCGCATCAGACATCAACCGGAAATATCGCGCGGTTGCCGGGGACGAACCGGGCGCTCATAGCCGGCAGGATCGGCAGGAGCACGAGATGGCGCGGTTAAGGGGGAAGGTGGCGCTCGTCACCGGCGCGGCGAGGGGTATCGGCGAGGGCATCGCGCGGCGGTTCCTGGCCGAGGGCGCAACCGTCTGGCTGACCGACATCGACGTGCTGGACGGCGCGATGCTGGCGGAGGGCCTCGGCGACGGTGCCCGTTTCGCCCGGCTCGACGTGCGGGAAGAGGAGGATTGGCAGAACGTCCTGGGCGAGCTGCTCCAGCGCGACGCACGGCTCGACATCCTCGTGAACAATGCCGGTATCACGGGCTTCGAACAGGGCGCGGTCGCACACGACCCTGAGCATGCCGAGCTCGAACATTGGCGGAGCGTGCACCGCACCAATCTCGATGGCGTCTTCCTCGGCTGCAAATACGCGATCCGCGCGATGCGATCGGGGGGAGACGGCGCGATCATCAACATTTCGTCGCGCTCGGGTCTGGTCGGTATTCCGGCGGCGGCGGCCTATGCCTCGTCCAAGGCAGCGGTGCGCAACCACAGCAAGACGGTGGCGCTCTGGTGCGCGCAGCAGGGGCTCGCGATCCGGTGCAACTCGATCCATCCGGCGGCGATCCTGACGCCGATGTGGGAGCCGATGCTGGGCGACGGCCCCGATCGGGCCGAACGGATGGCGGCGCTGGTCTGCGATACGCCGCTCAAGCGGTTCGGGACGGTGGGGGAGGTGGCCGCGATGGTAGTCTATCTCGCCTCGGACGAGGCGGCTTATGTGACCGGCGCGGAATTCACGATCGACGGTGGGTTGCTGGCGGGTTCAGCCGCCACACCAGGTTGAGCCCCGGAAGACACCGGCGCTCCCCTTTGCGGAAGGAGACGCCGGCATCCGCCGAAGGATCGAGGCAGTTTAAAGCTTCACGCCAACGCGGGCGTAGAAGAACTGGCTCGGTAGGTCATAGACGGCCGGGTCATAGTTGCTCAGCTGGCAGCTGTAGCAGGCCGGCGGCGCGGTACCGGCGAGGTTGTTGACGCCCACGCTGAAGTTGAATGCGCGATTGGCGATGTTGGTTTCCCAGATCAGCTGCACGTCGCCGTAGAGACGGCGGCTGAGTGTGTGGCCCGGGTGGCTGCCGCCCGTTTCGCTCACGCCGCTGATATAACGGCCGGTGAGCGAAGCGGTAAAGCCGCCCAGCGTCCACAGGGTCGTCGCGGTTGACTTGTAGCGCGGATAGGCCTGGCTGCCGGATTCGGTCCCTGCACGCTTGATCGTGGTGGTGCCGACTGTCGCAGGCACGACCTGATCGAATTTGAACGTGAAGGTGTTCTGCCAGTTAAAGCCGAAGCTGCCGTAACCCGTTTCGGGCGACCGATAGTTGAAATTCAGATCGAGCCCATCGGTCGTCAGGCTGGACAGGTTGAGCAGGGTCCCGTCGATCCGCGTGATCTGCCCGGACGCGCCGCGATGGATAGCGGCGCAGCTCAGCGGGTCGCCATTCTCGATGCAGCGGTTCAGCAGCGTGGTGGTGTCGATCGCGCCGATCGCATTCTTCACCCGGATATTGAAATAGCTGGCTTCCAGCGTCAGCGTCCGCGCCCAGGCGCTGGCCCAGGAGGCCGAATAGACCGCACCGCCTACCCAGCTGCGCGAGGTTTCGGGCTTGAGGTTGCGGTTGCCGCTGGTGAAGACCGGGAGCTGATCGTTGTTCTGCCCGTAATTGCCGTTGGCGGTCACGCCATTCGCCACGCAGTTCGTGACGATGTTGGCGGGTGAGGTGGCGGCGTTAACCCCGTTGCACGGATCGGTCGCCGGATCGTCGAAGCGCGAGGGCGAGCCGAAGAGTTCGGCGATCGACGGTGCGCGGAAACCCTGCGCGAAGGTGCCGCGGATCATCAAGTCATGCACGGGTCTCCAGTCGCCGCCGGCCTTGAATGTCACCTTGGAGGCAGAGCTGGAATATTTCGAATAGCGCACCGCGAAGGAGCCGTTTAGCACTTCGAAGAGCGGCTTGTCCTTCAGGATCGGAACCGAAAGCTCGCCATAGAGCTCGTCGATATGATAGGCGCCCCTGCTCGCGGCCGCCGGAATATCCGCGCCGAGGCCCTGCTGGATGAGCGGATCGGGCGTGAAAGAGCCCTTGAGCGCGCGATGCTCATAGCCTGTCGCAATGCCCAACGGGCCGGCGGGCAAGTCGATCAGCTCGCCGGTCAGGTTGGCGCTGACGTCCCAGATGCGCTGCATCGAGCGATCCTGCTGGGTGAAGGCGATGAAGTTGTACATGTCCGGAGTGATCGAGCCGGCACCGCCGAAGATATTGAGCGGCACGCATGGAGCGGTGCAATTGGCGACCGGACCGAGCGCCTGCACGACTTTCGCCGCATTGACGTTGCCGGAGACGGACTGGTTCGCGTGGGTGGTGCCGTACACGCCGTTCACGTCCCAGTACCAATTGTGGTCGAGGAACTCGAATTTTCCGCTGAGCGTGCCGGTGCCGTAATAGGTGTCCGACCTCTGCGAGTAATGGCGCGGGCCGCCTTCCACGACGCGGCGGCCGATGAAGGAGGTGTTGCTGGCGTCGAGGGTGACTCCGAACGGATTGAAGGGATTGCTGGCGTCGATCACGACGGTGTCGAGCGGATTGCTGTTCCCCGCGTCGGCGCCCATGAATAGCGGCAGCGGCGCCGCCTGGTTGGCGGACTCGCGGCGGTTGAAGAAGAACTTGCCGCTCAGCTTGATGTCGCCGCCCAGGGGCTGCTCGACATTGGCGAAGGCCGAATAGCGCTTATAGGGCGTCAGCAGATAGTTGGTCGGCTGGAAGTTGAAGCGATCGGCGTTGGTGAACGGCTTGAAGTTGCCAACCGTCGGATTGCTGCCGGCGGGCGCCTTCAGCGTGTAGGAGCCCGCCGCGAGCCCGCCCACCGGGTTGCTAAAGATGAAGCGGCCGTTCGGCGTGCCCGAGCTACAGCTGCTGTTGCACTGCGTCAGGAACGGGTCTGGGAAACTCGAAAAGTCGCGATCACCCGCAAACACCGCATCCTGCTGCACATAGCTGCCGCCCACGACGATCTGCGTGCCGAGCGATTTGAGCGTGGTGCCCCAGCTCGCATCGTAGTTCTGGGTCCAGCCGTCACCTTCCTTGAAGATGCCGTTCTGGGCGCTGAGCTCGAAGCCGTCCTGCTTCGACTTGGTGATGATGTTCACCACGCCGGCAATCGCGTCCGAACCATAGATGGCCGACGCGCCGTCGTTCAGCACCTCGACGCGCTCGATCGCGGCCTGCGGGATCGAGTTCAGGTCGACCGTGGAGGGGATGCCCGATGCCGACGATCCGTTGACGAAGCGCATGCTGTCGACCAGCACGAGCGTGCGCTTCGATCCCAGAGTGCGCAGGTTGATTTCGGACGCGCCCGCGCCGACGCCGCCGCCGTCCGGCGGATTGCCCAGGTTGCCCGAGCTATTGTTCTTGGTGTTGAGACCACCGCCGGAGCTCGGCAGGCGCTGGAGCACATCGGCGATCGAGCTCAAGCCGGTCCGCGCGATATCGGCCTGATCGACGAAGGTGACCGGCGATTTCTGATCGATTGGGCTGTGGCGAATGCGCGAGCCGGTGACGACGATTTCTTGAATACCGCTTTCGGTCGTCGGGCCCTGGCCGGTCGTATCGGGCAAGCTCGATTGGGCGAGAGCGGCGCTGCCGAGAAAAGATAGGCTCAATGCCGTGAACGCGGTTCGCGCGTACAGATGCGCTTTTTTCATCGCTAGTCCCCTTTTTTTGCGGGGACTGTCCGGCTGCGGATCCATTATTGTCTTGCCGCAAACCGACGCCCCCGTCTGCGGCCAAGGTGACGAGGGTGTAACGGTTTGGCAATGACGAAGACGAGTGTGTGTCAAAAGGCACCATCCGGTTGGCGCAAGCCCGGCTCGGCTCGCCGCGGGCTTGATATCCTGTGCGCCAGGGGACACAGCGCAGGGGCTGTGAAGGAATGCCCATGATACCCCGCGAACTGATCGATACCGCCGAGATCCCGGGGGGCGGTGGGACATTGCGGCTGATCCGGCGCGGGGCTGAATTCTCGATCATGCTCGGCAGCAACGAGCTGATGAACAGCAGGCTGAGTGGCTCGGAGGAGGCGCTGGCGACGGTCACCTGCGCGCGGCTCAAGGGGCGGCCCCGCCCGCAAATGCTGATCGGGGGGCTCGGCATGGGCTTCACCCTGCGCGCGGCCTTGGCCGAGCTGCCGGCCGACGCCGGGGTGACGGTTGCCGAGCTGGTGCCGGCTGTGGTCGACTGGGCGCGCGGGCCGATGGCGGAGATCTTCGCCGGTAGCCTTGATGATCGCCGGGTCGCTGTCAGCATCGGCGACGTTGCGGGGCTGATCGGCGGCGCGCGTTCCGCCTGGGACGCCATCCTGCTCGACGTCGACAACGGTCCCGATGGTCTCACCCGCCCATCCAATGACCAGCTCTACGATCGTGACGGCCTCGCCGCGGCCAAGGCGGCGCTTAGGTCCAGCGGCACGCTTGCGGTCTGGTCGTCGGGGGCGGACCCGGCCTTCACCCAGCGGCTTCGCAAGGCGGGCTTTGCAGTCGATGAGCAGGTGGTCCGCGCAAACGGCGCGCGTGGCGGCGCGCGCCATATCCTCTGGTTCGCCACTCGGCCCTGAGGGTCCGGGAGCTGAGGCTCAAAGCCGGGTGCGGCACATGCTCAAACCGCTTGCGCCACCACCCGGACTCGACCAAGAGCCCGCTCCCCGCCCTCCGCCGATCTTGGCGAAGCCCCGGCCCGAAAATAATTCGACCGCCCCAATCCGTTCACCGATCCCGAAGATGCGCGGATTTCCGCGCCTTCCGCGCCGGGTGCTCGCGGACATGCAGTTTTTGCAATACACCTATAACCAGTCTGCATTTGAAACTGTGCCATGCAGCATTATCTGCCTCCGCAGTTGATTGAGACCGCTGTCATTACCCGGTCCGCCCCTCGGAGATTTGATCATGCGCCGTTTCCTCCTCCCCGCCCTCCTCGTCGCCTCGGTTGCCGCTCCGGCCTTCGCCGGCACGCCGGTCCACCGCTTCGAGCGCGAGGGCGACAGCTATGAGTACACTGCCGATCGCTCGGCCGATGGCTCGATCCTTATCAACGGCCGCGTCCGCAACACGGGCGACGCCTTCAAGCTCCGCGTTGCGGACCGTTCGGTCACTGGCCGCATCGGCTTCAGCGACGTGTCCTTCTCGGTCTCGCCGCGTCTGATGGCGCAGCTCGACAGCGAAGTGCCGGCCACCGCCGCGCTCGCCTCCAACTAAGCTTACCCCCCGCCTCGCTTCCCACTCCCCCCTTGTGGGAGGCGAGGCCTGTACCGGAAAGCCCCGCGACGTCCCCCTCGTCGCGGGGCTTTCTGCGTCGGCGTTCAGGGCAGGAGCTTGCTCGTTCGGACGCGCCCGAACAGGACGCGCACCTGCTCAGCGAGTATCGCGGCCAAGCGGACGCTGGCGGGACCATAGGCGGCGGCGCGCTCGCGGTAACGGGCGTCCGACGGGAAGGCGTGATCGCGGATGTCGACCATCGCGATTGGCTCCGGCGAAGTTGACAAATCTGACGCCCAAAGGCTCAAACGCGGCTGATGGCGGACACCCCTGTGAAGGGGGCGAAGGCCTCGGCCACGACCCGCGCGATCACGCCGCCGCCACCGTCTCCCGTACGCCGGCCTCCAGCAGCGGCTTGAGATACCGCGCCGTATAGCTCCGCTTCTCCTTCACAACTTGCTCGGGCGTGCCGGTAGCAACGATCTCGCCGCCCTTGTCGCCGCCCTCCGGACCGAGGTCGATGATCCAGTCTGCGGTCTTGATGACCTCCAGGTTGTGCTCGATCACCACCACGGTGTTGCCCTGCTCGACCAACGCGTGGAGCACCTCCAGGAGCTTGCGCACATCCTCGAAATGGAGGCCGGTGGTGGGCTCGTCGAGAATGTAGAGCGTGTTGCCGGTGGCGCGGCGTGACAGCTCCTTGGCGAGTTTTACGCGTTGGGCCTCGCCCCCTGAAAGGGTGGTGGCCTGCTGACCCACCTTCACATAACCGAGCCCCACCTCGACCAGCATCAGCATCTTGTCGCGTATGCCGGGCACTGCCTTGAAGAACTCGGCGGCATCCTCCACCGTCATGTCGAGCACGTCAGCGATCGACTTGCCCTTGAACGTCACCTCCAGCGTCTCGCGATTATAGCGCCTGCCGTGGCAAACGTCGCAGGTGACGTACACGTCGGGCAGGAAGTGCATCTCGATCTTGATGAGTCCGTCGCCAGTACACGCCTCACAGCGGCCGCCCTTGACGTTGAAGCTGAAGCGGCCCGGCTTGTAGCCGCGCGCCTGGGCCTCGGGCAGGCCCGCGAACCAATCGCGGATGTTGGTGAAGGCGCCGGTGTAGGTCGCCGGGTTCGAGCGCGGGGTGCGTCCGATCGGCGATTGGTCGATGTCGATCACCTTGTCGAGATGCTGGAGCCCCTCGATCTTCTCGTGCGCGCCGGCCAGCACCCGCGCGCCGTTCAAGGTGCGGCTGGCGGACGCAAACAGCGTGTCGATGGTGAAGGTCGACTTGCCCGATCCCGACACGCCAGTGATGCAAGTGAAGGTACCGAGCGGGATCGAGGTCGATACGTCCTTGAGGTTGTTGGCGCGCGCGCCCCGGACCGTCAGCTTGCGGCCATTGCCCTTGCGCCGCGTCTCCGGGACAGCGACGGCGCGGCGTCCGGCGAGATAGTCGCCGGTCAGGCTGCCCTCCGCACCGAGGATGTCGTCGAGACTGCCCTCGGCCACCACCTCGCCGCCATGGACGCCAGCGCCCGGCCCCATGTCGACGATATGGTCGGCGCTGCGGATCGCGTCCTCGTCATGCTCGACGACGATCACCGTGTTACCGAGATCGCGCAGGCGCCGCAGCGTCACGAGCAGCCGGTCATTGTCGCGCTGGTGGAGCCCGATCGAGGGCTCGTCGAGCACATAAAGCACGCCCGACAGGCCGCTGCCGATCTGCGAGGCGAGGCGAATGCGCTGGCTCTCGCCGCCCGACAGCGTGCCCGAGGTGCGGTCGAGGTTGAGATAGTCGAGCCCGACATTGTCGAGGAAGCCAAGACGCTCGACGATCTCCTTGAGGATGCGTTCGGCGATCTGCTTTTGCTGATCGTTCAGGTGGTTGGGCATGTCGCGGAAGAAGGCGAGCGCCGGGCCCACCGCCCGGCGGGTAGCGATCGAGATGTCCTCGCCGGCGATCTTCACCGCGCGCGCCTCGGGTTTGAGGCGGGCGCCCTCGCACACCTCGCAAGGGCGCGACGACTGGTACTTCGACAGCTCCTCGCGCATCCACGCGCTCTCCGTTGAGAGCATGCGGCGTTCGAGATTGCCGATCACGCCTTCGAACGGCTTCTTCACTTCATAGCTCTTGCGCCCGTCCATGAAGCGCAGCGTCACCGCGCGGCCCTTTGACCCGTGGAGGATCACCTCGCGCTGCTCGTCGGTCAGCTCGTTCCAGGGGGTGGTGAGGTCAAAGCCATATTCGCGCGCGAGGCTGGCCAGCACCTGCATGTAATAGGGGGAGGGTGGATTGCTCTTAGCCCACGGCACCACCGCACCCTGCTTGACCGATAGATGCTCGTTGGGGACGACCAGGTCGGGATCGAAATAGAGCTTTTCGCCAAGCCCGTCACAGGCCGGACAGGCGCCCTGCGGTGCATTGAACGAGAACAGCCGCGGCTCGATCTCGGCAATGGTGAAGCCTGACACCGGGCAGGCGAATTTTTCGCTGAAGGTGATGCGGTCGGCGACGCCGTCCGGCAGTGCCAGCGCCTTGATGCCCTTCTTGAGATCGCTGGTGGGCGCCACTTCGCCGACGATGTCGACATAAGCTAGCCCCTCGGCCAGCTTTAGCGCCGCCTCGAAGCTCTCGGCCAGCCGCGTCTCGATCCCCTCGCGCACGACGAGGCGATCGACCACTACCTCGATGTCATGCTTGAACTTCTTGTCGAGCGCGGGCGCCTCCTCGATCTCGACGATCGTTCCGTCGATGCGGACGCGCTGGAAGCCGGCCTTCTGCCACTCGGCGAGCTCCTTCTTATACTCGCCCTTGCGGCCGCGCACGGCCGGCGCCAGCAGATAGAAGCGCGTGCCCTCGGGCAGCGCCATCACCCGGTCGACCATCTGGCTGACCGTCTGCGCAGCGATCGGCAGCCCCGTTGCGGGCGAATAGGGTACGCCGACCCGCGCCCACAGCAGGCGCATATAGTCATAGATCTCGGTGACGGTGGCTACCGTCGAGCGGGGGTTGCGCGAAGTGGTCTTCTGTTCGATCGAGATGGCGGGCGACAAGCCCTCGATATGATCGACGTCGGGCTTCTGCATCAGCTCCAGGAACTGGCGCGCATAGGCCGACAGCGACTCGACATAGCGCCGCTGCCCCTCGGCATAGATGGTGTCGAAGGCGAGGCTCGATTTGCCTGAGCCCGAAAGTCCCGTGATGACGATCAACTTGTCGCGCGGCAGGTCGAGATCGACTCCCTTGAGGTTGTGCTCGCGCGCACCACGGACGGAAATATGAGTCAGCATGGGGCTGGTTTGTTCCAGATTTGTTCGGGTAGGGCAACCACCCATGAGGTGGGCGCGCGGGCCTCGAAGTGCAACCCGCTCAGCCGCCCTGCCAGACCCGGATGACGTTGATCGGATGGACCAGCATCAGCACGTTCAGCGTCAGATTGTCCCGGATCGCCGCCAGCGCAACCAGTTCCAGTGCCACCCCCAGCGCCACAGATCCCCATAGCGGCAGCCGCCGCGCGATCACGAAGCCGGCGCCCATGAACAGCACGTCACTCATCGAATTAAGGATCGAGTCGCCCGAATAGCCCCAGGCCATTGTCGCGGCGCGATAGCGATCGATGATGACCGGCGAGTTCTCCAGCAGCTCCCACGCCGCCTCGACCGACATCGCCGCCACCAGCCGCGCCCCCACCGACCAGCGCCTCGCCAACGCCCACAGTGCCGCATAGAAGAGCAGGCCATGCAGGACGTGGCTGAGGCTGTACCAGTCCGCGATCTGCTGGCTGTTCTCCGGTCCGTGGACCGTGCCGGTCCACAGCCGGACATGGCCACACGGGCAGAGCGGCGGCCGTCCCGCCGCCCACTCGATCAGCCCGGCGACTGAGAGAACCAGCGCGGCGAGGAGGGCGTGGGCGCGCCGGATGCCGGCCGTCACGCGCGCGCCATCGCGTCGAGCGCTTGCACCGTCTTCCAGTTGCGCGCGGTCGCGGGGGCGCCGACCAGCCGATCGATCAGGTTCGGTACCAACTTGCTCGGTCCCACGCCGCCGGCAAAGTGGATGGCGAGGTCGTCACCGCATTGCGCAATCGCCTCGCCATGCTGCGCGCGGGCCGCGAGCGCTTCCACCGTGCCGGCCGCCGGCGGCGCCTTGCAGACGAGCAAATGGAGGAATTGGGGCGCGGCCTCCGCCTCTGCGGGGAAAGGGCACGTTGCGATCAGCGTCGCCCATTGCGCGGCGGTGCGGACCACCACCGGTACGTCGAGGCCGAAGCGATCCGCGATCAACTTTTCGAGCGCCGCCTCCACTCCGGCCGGGTCGCCGCCGTCGAGCACGAGGTTGCCGCTCTGGATATAGGTCCGCACCTCGCCCAGCCCTTCTTCGGCGCAGGCGGCGCGCAGCTCGGCCATCGGCAGCTTGCGATTGGATCCGACATTGATACCGCGGATGAGCGCGATGAGACGGGACATGGCCGCATCCTGCACGGGCGTGCCGTCTGGCGCCAGAGCACTGGGCTGCTATCGTCGGGGAAGGGAGAGCGAGGAGCTGGCATGACCGAAACACGCGAAGGCCACTGCGCCTGTGGGGCGGTCCGCTACCGCATCCATGGCGAGCCGATGTTCGTCCATTGCTGCCACTGCACGGATTGCCAGCGCGAGACCGGCTCGGGCTTCGCGCTGAACGCACTGTTCGAGAGGGACCGGCTCGTTGTCCTGACCGGGACGACCGACGCGGTGGTGACGGCCTCAGCGAGCGGGCAGGGGCAGGTCATCCACCGCTGCCCCGCCTGCCATGTCGCGCTGTGGAGCCATTATGCCGGGGCGGGGGAGGCGGTAGCGTTCGTGCGCACAGGCACGCTCGAGGAATCCGCAACGCTCGCGCCCGACATCCATATCTACACGCGCTCTAAGCTGCCCTGGGTAGTGCTGCCCGAGGGTGTGCCAGCGGTGGAGGAATATTACAGCCCGAAGGCGCTATGGCCGGCCGAAAGTCAGACGCGGTGGAAGGCCGTGCGCGGTTGATCGCGACTCATGCGGCGTCGGTCCTGGTTTGTGCGGGGGTGAACACCCGGCGCGATTTGCACCAGATCTCGAACGGCGTGTCGGTGTAGGCCTCCTGCCCGGCGCGAATTGCTTCCCCGTCGTTTTCGGCAAGGATATCAGCCGCATCGACGATCCCTCCGGTCGTCTCGCTCAATCGATAAAGTCGATAATGCATGGATCTGCTCCGCGAAACGGCAGGCCAGAGCTCATACTATCTCTCAGTCGCCGACGCCTGCGGACGCTCGTCGGCAATGGCGCTGTATAGCAGGTCCAACCCACTTCCGTAATGAAATAGGTTAAGATTCGCGGGGATTGGATCGGCCGGCGGAGCGTCCGGGAAGGGACGCTCCGCCGGCCCGATGCAGGATCAGAAGGCCTGCTGCAGCGCCTCGACCAGGTCGGTTTTCTCCCAGGAGAAGAAGTCCCCGTCGGCCTTGCGGCCGAAATGGCCATAGGCCGCCGACGCCTGGTAGATCGGCTTGTTGAGGTTGAGATGGGTGCGGATGCCCTTGGGCGTCAGGCGCACCAGCTTGGGCAGCACCTCCTCGATCTTCGCCTCGTCGACGGTGCCTGTGCCATGGGTGTCGACATAGAGCGACAGCGGCTCGGCGATGCCGATCGCATAGCTGAGCTGGATCGTGCAGCGCTTGGCGAGGCCGGCCGCGACGATGTTCTTGGCCAGATAGCGTGAGATATAGGCCGCTGAACGATCGACCTTGGTCGGATCCTTGCCCGAGAAGGCGCCGCCACCGTGGGGCGAAGCGCCACCGTAGGTGTCGACGATGATCTTGCGGCCAGTGAGGCCGGCGTCGCCGTCCGGCCCGCCGATCTCGAAGCGGCCGGTCGGGTTGACGTAGATCTTGGTCTCGTCGGTGATGAAGCCTTCCGGCAGCACCTCGGTCATCACGCCGACGACGTAATCGCGCAGCTCCTTGTAGCGCGCCGGATCGCCGTCCTTGCCGTCGTAGAAATAGCCCGGCGCGTGCTGGGTCGAGACGACCAGCGCGGTGGCGCGGACAGGCTTGCCGCCCTCATACTGGAGTGTCACCTGGCTCTTGGCGTCGGGCTCGAGGAAGGGGACGACCTTGGCGTGGCGATCGGCCGCCATCTTCTCGAGGATGCGGTGCGAGTAATAAAGCGTCGCCGGCATGTAGTCGGGCGTCTCGTCGGTCGCGTACCCGAACATGATGCCCTGGTCGCCGGCACCTTCGTCCTTGTTGCCGCTCTCATCGACGCCCTGCGCGATGTGTGCAGACTGGCCGTGGAGATTGTTCTCGAAGTCGAAGGTCTGCCAGTGGAAGCCGGACTGCTCGTAGCCGATCCGCTTCACGGTCGCGCGAACGGCGGCCTCGATCTCGGCGAGTGCGCCGTCGGCCCAGGCGTCATTTTCGAACACGCCCTTGCAGCGGATCTCGCCGGCCAGAACGACCTTGTTGGTGGTGGTCAGCGTCTCGCAGGCGACGCGCGCCTCCGGATCCTTGGAGAGGAACAGGTCGACCACGGCGTCGGAAATCTGGTCGGCGACCTTGTCGGGATGGCCCTCGGACACGGACTCGGACGTGAAAAGATAATCGCTGCGCATCGTTTCGGATGATCCCTGAAGGAAGCAGTTAGAGGAAGCTTTATATAAAGCTCTCTTTATATCGCCTAGCGCCAAATGCCAGCCCACCCAGAAGGAGGGCTATCAGCAGCACCGCCCAGTTACCGATCCGGGCGAAAATCGTGGGCGGCAGGGCGGCCGGCAGAGGCAGCTCCACCATCCCCATCGCCTGCTGGGGCAGCGAGCGGAGCAGGCGTCCGTCCGTGTCGATCAGCGCCGAGACTCCGTTGGGGGTGGCGCGCGCGATCGGCAAGCCTTCCTCGATCGCCCGGAGCCGTGCCTGCGCCAAATGCTGTGGCGGGCCGGACCGGCCGAACCAGGCGTCGTTGGACGGGTTGAACAGGAAACTCGGCCGGTGCGCCTCGTCGGCGACATGGCCGGAGAAGACCATCTCGTAGCAGATCTGCATCCCGATCGCGCCGAAACCGGGCAGATCGACCGTGGCGGGGCCGGCACCGGGCCAGAAATCGAGCGAGCCGGGCACCAGCCGCGAGATGCCGATCCGCGACAGGATCGGCCGCATCGGCAGATATTCGCCATAGGGGACGAGGTGCGCCTTATCGTAGCGAGCCACCAGCCGTCCGCCTGCGCCGATCACGAACACCGAGTTGCGCGCGGCTATCATCTCGCCCTTGCCGTCGCGGATTGGCGTCTCGCCGCCGCCCAGCAGATAGTCGTTGGGGCCGAGCATCGCGGCGAGCTTAGCGCGTGCGACGGGATCCTCCTGCACATTGTCCTCAATTGCCGACTCGGGCCATAGCACTAGCCGCGGCCGCTTGCCCGGCAGGCCGGACAGCGCCTGGAGCCGTTCGAGGTGGCGCTGGGAAAGCTCGGGCGCCCAGCGTTCGCCTTGACCGATGTCGGGCTGGACGATGTGGACCACCGGACCATCGGGGGCGGGCGGCTGCGCCTGCGCCGCGAAGCGCTGCGCCAGCACAGGGACCAGATAGAGGCCGACCAATAGCCCGAGCCCGATCGCGCCGGGAATGTTTGCGGGCTTGAGGAGCGTCTGACGGGTGAGCGATTCGCGCGGCCGGGTGGCGAGGATCAGGATGAAGCCCGTCGACGCGACGACAAGGCCCGACAGCGCGTAGGTGCCGATGATACGCGTGGCATGCGCGAAGGGCAGGTCGACCACCGCCACTGCCACCGGGTTCCACGGGAAGCCGGTGAAGGCGGTCCCGCGCAGCCATTCAGTCAGCGCCCAGCTCGCCCCAAGGAACAACGTGAGGCTGGCGCCGCCACCCTGCACTCGCCGCGTCGCCCACCAGGCCGAGGCGGTTGCCACCGCCGGGTAGACGGCGAGGTAGATTGACAGCAGCACCACCGCCACCCAGCCCAGCCAGGCCGGCATATTGGCCTGATAGGTGAACGCTTTGGCGATCCAGTCGAGGCCGAACACGAACTGACCGAGGCCGAAGCACCAGCCGAGCGCGGCGGCCTGGCGGATCGTCTCCGCGCGTCCCAGAAGCAGGTAGAGCAGCCCAAAGGCCAGCAGCGTGAAGGGCCAGATGCCGAAGGGCGCGAAGCCAAACGCGGACAGCACGCCAAGCGCGAGCGCGGAGATGAGCGGAGCCATGCCCCGTCCGCTATCCTGCCTCGCCGCCAAAGGCCAGCCGGCGCGGAGCGATCGCTCGGCCCCGCGCCCGGGCTCGCGCTCACTGCTGGGAGGTGGCGAGCACCGTGGGCGCGGGCTGAAGAGCCTGCGTGGCCGCTGTCACCGAGGCCTGATAGCGCGCCAGTACCGCCATCGCCGCCAGCACGTCGGCGGGCAGAGCGGTGGGCGCGGGCTTGGGCGGCGGCGGCGCCAGTGCGACCACCGCTGACTGCGGCGTGGCCTCGGCGTCTCTGTCGATTGGAATGATCGGCGCGGGATCAGGGCGGACGATCGGCAGCGCCGCCGCCATCGCCACAGGAGGTGCCACCGGCGCCGGCTCTGGCGCGAATATTGGGGCTGGCTCGGGCTCGCGGAACGGAGCGGCCGCCGCCATCGTCACCGGCCCGGGCCGAGCCGAGCAATATCCGCCCGGCAGCGCGATGGGGAACAGGCGCGCGGCCGCCAACGGCTCAAGCGCGGCGGGCGAGACCATCGATCCGTCATGTGCCAGCATCGCGGCTTCGGCGCAGCTACCTTCGGTGGTCGGATCGTCGCCGAATCCGTTGGCGAGCGAGGTGGCGAAGCGGTCATAGTCCGCCTGGGTGCCCCCTTCGTCTGCGAAATGCTGCTTGATGACGATATTCGCGTGGGCGAGCACCTCGCGCTGCGACGCGACGAAATCGTCATAGTCCGCGGTTATGTCGATGCGACTGGCGCGGCAACGCAGCGCCGCCACCATCAGCATCGTCTGCATCTCGCGAAGCTGTGCGGCGGACGCCTCGCGCGCCGTCCAGCAACGCGCCTGCGCCTGCATCGGCACAGCCGCTCCCGTTGCCGCCAGCGCGAGCGTGGCGGCAAAAAGCCTCAGCCTTCTCATGGTGATTGATCCCCATCCGACGTCCCCCCGCGGGCCGCCGAATTAAGCATCAGGATGAGGAAGCCGGCTTCTCTAGACCTTGATTGGAACGGTTACGGAAAAAGTAGGGATAAAGTATTTCGTTACGGATCCATTATTCATGGCCACCTTTCGCGGTCGTTTCGGAGGCCCTATGACGGTCGCATGACGCTTCGTCCGTTCCATCTCGCCTTCCCGGTGCACGATCTCGCCGCCGCGCGTGCCTTCTACGGCGGCCTGCTTGGCTGTCCGGAGGGACGCAGTTCCGAATCATGGATCGATTTCGATCTTCACGGGCACCAGATCGTCGCCCATCTCGACGCGGGCCGCGTGGCAGCCTCGGGCGAAATCGCAAATCCGGTCGACGGGCATGACGTGCCAGTGCCGCATTTCGGTGTGGTGCTCGGCTGGGAGGAGTGGCACGCGCTGGCGGCGCGGCTGCAGGCGGCGGGCGTGGCGTTCGGCATCGCCCCGCACATCCGCTTCGTTGGTCAGCCGGGTGAGCAGGCGACGATGTTCTTCCGTGACCCGTCGGGCAACGCGCTCGAGTTCAAGGCCTTCCGCGATCCCGCCAGCTTGTTCGCGACGGCATAAAGAAAGGGCCGGGCGTCGCCACCCGGCCCCTTTTCCTTCAGTTTCGGCGCTTACCAGCCGTAATAGTTGCCGTAGCCATAGCCGTAGTCACGATCGTGGCGGTGGTGCCAGCGCCACTGGCGCTCCCGCTCGCGGCGCCACTTCTCGCGGCGCCAGTCGTTGTGGCGATCCCAGCGGTCGCCGCGATCCCAGCGGTCGCCGCGATCCCAGCGGTCACCACCTTGATAATAGCCGTCTCCATAATACTGGCCGGCGGCCGAAGCCGGTGAAGCGATCGCAGCGGCGCCCAGTGTGGCGGCGGTGGCAAGCATGATCAGACCCGTTCGCATGGAAAATCTCCTTTCGCGATGACGGGAATCACTTTGCCTATGTCTCGCTGAACACCTGCTGAGGTGATCGTTCATGCTTGCGCAAGTTATCCATCAGAAAAATCAAAGAAAAAGCCGGATGTCTCCATCCGGCTTCTCCATGCGCCACGCTGCTCGTCGTAATCAGCGCCAGTGTCCGCGATATCCACGATGCCATCCGCGGCCATAATAGCCACGATACGGGCGGCCATAATAGCGATGACCACCATACCAGCCGCCGCCAACGATAACGCCACCACCGTAATAGGGGGCGTAATAGCCGGGGTAATAGCCGGGATAATAGCCGCCATAATAGGCCGGATAATAACCACCATAATAAGCGGGATAGCCCGGATAGACCGGTGCGCCGATGCCGACGGACACAAAGGTCCGGGCCGATGCCGGGGTGGCGACGACGGCGGTCCCCGCCAGTGTGGCAGCCGCGACAAGGGCAGTGGAAAGGATGCGCATGACACACCTCTTGTTCGTTCGACTCTCCCCTTCTAGCGGGGGTTGGCTGAACCTCGGCTGAGGGGCGCGTTCAGCCAGCGGCAAGCCGCCGGGGCATCAACGCTCGGCCATGCGGGTTGGTACCGCGCCGGTGGCGGCGGTGACACGCCAGATGGTGTTGCCGCCGTCGTCCGCCACCAGCAGGGCACCCTGCTTGTCGATCGCCACGCCCACGGGACGGCCGTGGGTCTCGTTGCCATTGGGGGTGAGGAAGCCGCCGAGCACATCGATCGGCTTGGCGCCGGTCGGCCGGCCCTTCGCGAAGGGAACAAACACCACCTTGTAGCCCGACGGCGGATTGCGGTTCCACGATCCATGCTGGCCGACGAACACGCCGTCGGCAAAGGTCGGCGACAGCGTTTCGCCGGTCGAGAAGGCGAGGCCGAGCGAGGCGGTGTGGGCGCCCATGGCATAATTGGGCGAGCGCGTGTTCACGACAAAGGGCGGCGCCGGATCCTTCACCCGCGCATCCTCGTGGCTGCCGTAATAGCGCCACGGCCAGCCGAAGAAGTCGCCATCCTCCACCGAGGTCAGATAGTCGGGCACGAGGTCGGATCCGAGTTCGTCGCGCTCGTTCACCACCGTCCAGAGCCGTCCGTCCGCCGCCCAGCCCATGCCGACCGGATTGCGGATGCCGCTTGCGAAGATGCGATGCTCATGCGTCTTGGGATTGATCTCCCAGATCGCGGCTCGGTCCTTCTCGGCGGCGATACCGTTCTCGCCGACATTGGAATTGGAGCCGACCGAGACATAGAGCTTCGAGCCGTCGGGCGAGGCAACGACATTCTTGGTCCAGTGATGGTTGATCGTGCCGCCGGGCAGATCGACGATCTTGGTGGGGGCCGCGTGGATTGCGGTCTCGCCAGGCTGGTAGGGGAAGGCGAGCAGCGCGTCGGTATCGGCGACGTAGAGCGTGTTGCCCACCAGCGCCATGCCGAACGGGCTGTTAAGGCCGGAGAGGAATGTGGTGCGCTGATCCGCCACGCCGTCGCCGTTGGTGTCGCGCAGCAGCGTGATGCGGTTGGGGCTGGGCGAGGCGCCGCCCGCCTTCTTGAGCGCGAGCCGGGTGAACGCGCCGCGGATGCCGCGCGTGTCGTCGGGCTTGGGCGGCGCGTTGGTCTCGGCCGCCAGCACGTCGCCATTGGGTAGCACAAGCAGCCAGCGTGGATGGTCGAGCCCCCTGGCGAAGGCGTGAACTGCCAGCCCCGGCGCAGGCTGCGGCATCTGATTGTCCTGCCAGCCGACAATCTTGGCAATCTTCACGGTGGGAAGCAGGTCGTGCACTTCGGCCGGCAGCGTCGGGTTGGTACCCTCGCCGGCGGTGACGTCGAGCTTGGCCTTGTCGCCGCAGCCGGTCAGCAGCAGGGCGAGCGTGATCGGGAACAAGCGATGCTTCATCGGGCGATCCTCCCGTGCGCGGGCGATGGGTCTCGCCCGCGTCACGGGTGAACCTTATTCGTCGCTGGCCGGTTCCGCTACGGGCGGATGGAGGCGCAGGCGCGACACGCGGCGATGGTCGCCCTCGGTCACTTCCAGCGTCCAGCCGCTCTCGTGGACGAGCTTGTCACCCACCTGCGGGATGCGGTCCGCGATCAGCGAGGCGAGGCCACCCAGCGTCTCGACGGGCTCGTCGGTTTCAGCGAGGCGCGGGTCGATCGTCTCCGCGACCTCCTCCAGCTCGGTACGCGCGTCGGCATCCCAGGCGCCGTCGTCGAGCGGCACAAGCATCTCGACCGGCGCGTCGTCATGCTCGTCCTGGATGTCGCCGACGATCTCCTCGACCAGATCCTCGATGGTGACGAGGCCCTCGGTGCCCGAATATTCATCGACGACAATGGCGAGATGCGTGCTGGTCGCGCGCAGCTCGGCCAAGAGCTCGATTACGCCCATCGATTCCGGCACGTAGCGCGGCTCGCGGATCAGTGCGGTGATGCTCTCGGGGCGTGGCGCGTGGCCGGCGAGGATCGCGAATACGTCCTTGATGTGGATCATGCCGGTGACGGTATCGAGCGTCTCGCGGTAGACCGGCAGGCGCGAATGACCCGCCTCGGCGAACAGCTGGACGAGCGCGTCGAAGCTTGCGCCTTCGTCGATAGCGATGATGTCGCCGCGGGTCACGGCGACATCGCGCACGGTGCGCTGGCCGAAATCGAGCAGGTTCTGGAGCATAATCCGCTCGGCCGGCGACAGGTCGCGAGCGTTGGGAGCGTCGTCCTCATGTTCCTCGATCGCCTCGGCGATCTGGGCACGGAGCGTCGGCTCGGCATCCTCGCCGAAGAGCAGGTGACGCAGTCCCGACCATAGGTTCCCGCCCTGTCCGGCGGGGCTTCTACTGGAATCGTCTGGCATGATGGTGGTGGAAAACCCCTGTTTGTTGCCCGGCCAACTCTACCGGGCGGCGGGGGGGCGAGTCGAGCGGCTATCTCTCCGCTCGGGATGAGCGCCCGATGAACCCATTCGCGCTGCTCCTGCGGAACGGCCTTCCTGCCCTTCTGGAGCCGCGAAGGGGGGGAGGGATGGCTTCGACGTGCTCAGACCGAACGGTGTGGACGTAGACGCGAGCAAGCGTCAGTCGTCGTCCACCGGATAGGGATCGGCAATGCCGATTGAGGCGAGCGCGTCGCGCTCGGCGGCTTCCATCTCCTCGGCGTCCTGGTCGGTCATGTGGTCGTAGCCGAGCAGATGGAAGGTACCGTGGACGACGAGATGGGTGGCGTGCGCCTCGACGCTAACGCCCTTCTCCTCGGCCTCGCGGACGCAGACGCCATGCGCGAGGACGATGTCGCCGAGCAGCACCTCGCCGTCGTCGCTATTGTCGAGCGCATCGAGCAAGTCCTCTTGTACCATCGGAAATGAGAGGACGTTGGTGGGCTTGTCTTTCTGCCGATAGTCGCGATTGAGGACGTGCACCTCCTCATCGGAGGTGAACTTGACCGACACCTCGACCGTCATCGGCTCGGTGAGGAAGCGTGCGTCGGGCGAGTGGTTGATGGCGGCGCGCACTGCCCGGTCGGCGAGCGCGCTCCAGTCGGTGCCTTCGGGCCAGCCCTCGGCATCGGATTCTACGTTCAGCATTCCCGGCGCCTTCCATCGTCATCCTGACGACGGCCAGGATCCATTTTCGCTACGCCTCAACTTCGCCGGGGCGTCAATGGATGCCGGCCTCCACCGACAGGGCGGCGACGGGTTCAGGGCGCCCCGTCCGGACCCTCATAGGCCTCGACGATCTTGCCCACCAGCGGATGACGAACCACGTCGCCGGCGCCGAAGCGGATCATCGACATCCCGGGGATGCCCTCTAGCTTGCCGACCGCGTCGGCGAGACCCGACTTGCCAATGTCGGGCAGATCCACCTGACGCGGATCGCCGCACACCACCATGCGGCTGTTCTGGCCAAAACGGGTGAGGAACATCTTCATCTGCGCGGGCGTGGTGTTCTGCGCCTCGTCGAGAATGATGAAGGCGTCCGACAGCGTGCGGCCGCGCATGAAGGCGATCGGCGCGATCTCGATCTCTCCCGACGCCATGCGCCGCTCGACCTGCTCGGTCGGCAGCATGTCGTAGAGCGCGTCGTAGAGCGGGCGGAGATAGGGATCGACCTTCTCCTTCATGTCGCCGGGCAGGAATCCGAGACGCTCACCCGCCTCGACCGCCGGGCGCGACAGGATGAGCCGGTCGACTTGTCCCTGGATCAGCATTTGTACCGCCTGGGCCACCGCGACATAGGTCTTGCCGGTGCCGGCCGGCCCGAGCGCGAAGACGATCTCGTCGCGCGCCAGAGCCTCCATATAGCGGATCTGCGTGGCCGAACGCGGCACAATCGTCTTCTTGCGCGTGCGGATCATTACCGCAGGCGGCTGGCTGACATCCTGCCGGATAATGCCGTCGAGCGTCGGCTCGGCCGACATCGCGATCACCGCGTCGACCGCGCCGGTATCGATCTCCTGTCCCTGCGAGATGCGATTGTAGAGGCCGGTTAGCACGTCGCGGGCACGGGCGATCTGCTCCGACACCCCCTCGATCACCAGCTTGTTGCCGCGCGCCGAGATATAGACGCCCAGACGGCTCTCGATCGCGATCAGGTTCTGATCATATTCGCCGAACAATCGGCCCAGTAGTTGCGGCTTGTCGAACAGAACCTCGATGCGGGCCTTGTCTCCGGCCTGCGCGGGTACGGGCTTGCGGCTCATTCGGACCTTTCGAGAGTGCGAGTCACGCTCGCAAGGTGGTCGCGCATGATGACAAAAGCTAGTGCCCAAGCGACACCGCGTGCGGTGCTTGACGCGCGATGCAGGACGGCCACAGTCCCCCCTCGCTCCGCGGCCGATCGCATAGCGCGGGCGTAGATTCTGCGATGCAGGCGATGCCATTCGCCATCCCCGCGGGCGGCGAGAACAAGCGGGAATTTGCCGCGTCCGACAGCATGCAGGCATGGCTGCGCATAGACGCGCGTAGGTCGTGCTGCCGACAGGCTCGGTTAGTAAAGTTCAGCGCAAATAAGAGCGCCGCGATCGCGCGCGTCCTTGGCGTCAGCGGCCGGAATGGCCGGCGTGGCTCGAATTGCCGCCGATGCCGTAGCGCACGATGACCGGCTTCTGGCAGCCGCCGATCGAGCGGAGGACGGTCAGTTGCTCATTAGCCGGCGGCAGCTGGTCGAGGCGCTGAAAGCCCTCAGTGCTCTTCCCCGCCACGATTGACGGTCCGGCTGAAGGGCAGGCGGGCTTGATGCTGGGCCTCTCGGGATGGGTGCCAGCCACAGCGGCAGCCGGCAACATAGCGAGCAGCAAGGCAAAGCGACTCATGGTCCCCTCCATGTTGGGGCCATGCTGTTCCCCCACGGATGAGCCGGGGCTGAACGCGTCAGGCGGCAGCGCGTACCAACTCGACCGCGCCCACGCTGTTCGGCCCCGCGGTGGTGATTTCGACCTCGACCAGGTCCCCGATTGTCGCGCTGGTCTGGAGGTGGACCGACTGGAGCCAGGGCGATTTGCCGAGCATCTGACCCGGCAGCTTGCCGGCGCGCTCGATCAGCACACGGGTGCGACGGCCCACCGTCGCTTCGTTGAAGGCGTGCTGCTGTCGGTTGAGCAGCGCCTGCAATCGCTGGAGGCGCTCGTCCATCACCTCGGCCGCCACCTGATCGGCCATCGTTGCGGCGGGTGTGCCGGGGCGGGGCGAATATTTGAAGCTGAACGCCTGCGCATGGCCGACCTTTTCGACCAGCGCTAGGGTCGCGGCGAAATCCTCCTCGGTCTCGCCGGGGAAGCCGACGATGAAGTCGCCCGACAGCGCGATGTCCGGTCGCGCCGCGCGCACGCAATCGAGGATGCGGAGATAGCTCTCGGTGGTGTGGCTGCGGTTCATCGCCTTCAGGATGCGGTCCGAACCGGCCTGCACGGGCAGGTGGAGGAAGGGCATCAGCTTTTCGACGTCGCGATGCGCTTCGATCAACCCCTGCGTCATGTCGTTGGGGTGGCTGGTGGTGTAGCGAATTCGCTCCAGCCCCGGCAACCGGTCGAGCAGGCGGATGAGGCCGTCGAGGCCCTGTGTCTGGCCCGTCTCGTCCTCTCCGGTCCAAGCATTCACATTCTGGCCGAGCAGCGTGATCTCGCGCGCGCCGGCGTCGATTAGCGCCTTCGCCTCGTCGACCACGTCGCCCCACGGGCGCGAGACCTCGGAACCGCGCGTATAGGGCACGACGCAATAGGTGCAGAACTTGTCGCAACCTTCCTGCACGGTGAGGAAGGCGGTCGGGCCGACCTTGCGGCGGGCCGGTAGCGCGCCGAACTTGGACGCGGCCGGCATGTCGGTGTCGAGTGCGCTCTTGCCGGCGGCAGCGTCGGCTACCAACTCGGGCAGGCGATGATAGGCCTGCGGGCCCACGACGATGTCGACCGCCTTGGCGCGGTTGGGGATCTCGGCGCCTTCGGCCTGCGCGACGCAGCCGGCGACGGCGATCAACGGCTTGGCGCGGCCTTCCTCGTTCGCCCCCTTCACAATGCGACCGATGTCCGAATAGACCTTCTCGGCTGCCTTCTCGCGGATATGGCATGTGTTGAGCACGACGAGATCCGCCGCCTCGCCATCCGCCGCCGCGCGCATGCCCTGCGCGCCAAGCAGCTCCGCCATACGCTCACCGTCGTAGACGTTCATCTGACAGCCGAAAGATTTGACAGAATAGGTCTGCGGCTGAAGGCGCGGAGTCGGAGTCTGTGGGGTGGGCATGGCGCCGGCCTATACAGGCTGGGGGCGCCCCTCGCCAAGCACCTGGCACAGCGCGTCGCGGGCGGCAGCCGTCAGCGCCTTGCGATCAGGGGTTTCGCAAGGATCGATCGGCGGCAGAACGTGTATGGTAAGCTGTCGCCGGCCGGGCAGCGTGAGGATGCGCATCGCTTCGGTGCCGGTGTCGTTCGCGTCCGGCCAGGCGACCAGCGCGGCCTCATCCCCGTAATCGAGCGCCAGCGGCTGCAGGCGAAGCCCCGGATGCGGCGGGTAGAGCGCGGCGAGCAGCGAGGCACGGAAGGGGCCTACTCCGCGCCCGTTGCCGGTGCCGCCCTCGGGAAACAGCATGACGGGCGTGCCTTCCTCCAGCGCGGCGCGCAGGCGCCCGGTCTGCTCGTGGACACGGCCGCGTTCGGTGCGCGCGACATAGACCGTGTCGTGGAACCCCGCGAGCCAGCCGATGAGCGGCCACTGGCGCACCTCATCCTTTGCCACAAAGCGCGCGCCAGTGGCGCCGGCGACCGCGAGGATGTCGACCCAGCTCAGATGGTTGGCGACGTAAAGAACGTCATGAGTCAGTGGACGGCCGTCGACCTTAACGTCGACGCCCGCGGCGCGCGCGGCAGCGCCGAGGAAACTGCGCGGCCAGGGCGACCGACGCCCAAACAGCCGCCACAACCCATGCAGTGGCACATGGACGAGCAACAGCAGGATGATCAACGTGGTCCGCCGCCACGCCCGCAGGCGCGCGGGCAGGGCTGCCGCTCCCTCGCGGAGGGGCTCAGTCCTTGCGGCTGAGGGGGACGCCGTAGAGCTCCATGCGATGATCGACGAGGCGGAAGCCGAGCTTCTCGGCGATGCGCTTCTGGAG
>OUNM010246253.1_pt1 | contig 26021 bp, 24 predicted proteins | sample 1769961 | NCBI WGS metagenome assembly OUNM01 (sample SAMEA3914820, study PRJEB12502) | metagenome | biome: forest; material: soil | place: USA | collected 2012-03-12 | depth 0.3 m | reverse complement strand
GATGGCGTCCTTGCGGATGCCGTTCCAGCGCTGCTGCTCGCCGGGCGTGCCGTTGCAGATCTCCTGGGGGAAATCCTGGTTCGTCCGGTTGTAGTAGCGAGTGAAGCCGTACGGCGTGGTCAGGGCCTTGCGGTCCTCGACCGTGGTGGCCACCTCGATCAGCTCACCGTCGGCTACGGCGCGGATGCGCTCGACGACATGCAGCTCCTCAGTATGGGGATCGCGGCCCGACATCAGCCAGGACTTGTCGTTGAAGCCGACCGTGTCGACGACCAGCGTGTCGCCTTCCCAGTGACCGATCGAGTGACCGTTCCAGGTGTAGGGCAGATTCGCCGGGTGCTTGTCCGTCAGGTAGATGCGGCGCGTCCCCACTTGCTGGACGTCAGTCGACACCATCAGGATCTTGTCGGGCAGGAAAATGAACTGGAAGCCCGCCACGGTTGAGGGATGCCGGAAGATCCCGGACGACAGACAGACCGCGCCCGTGTCATCGGCCTCGGTGTCGGTGGCCTCCATCAGTGCTGCCGCCCAAGGCTGGAGGTGACCCATCACCACAGGGTCCAGGTCGGCATTGGCCGACGCGAAACCGTGCAGGTCGACCTTGCGCCCTTGGAAGGCCGCGAGGCTGGGATTGCTGTAGAGCCCCGACCAGTCGGGATGCGACGGCGAGTTCTGAGCGCTCGCGCCTCCCCCGGCCAAGGCCCACCCCAACGCCAACCCGGTCAACATTCGTCCAGCCACCTAGTCCTCCAACGCCGAAAACGGCGGACATCCGCCCTTGCGGCCATCTTGGTTCTTTTCGACCTGAAGAAAGTCCGGATTTTCAGCCGTTGGACCGATGCTTCCATGGAAGAAGCCGCAAATTACGGTTGGCCCAGCAAGCGGGCGCCGCGCGACGAACTAGGATCTGATAGCGCCAGGTCCGGTCGCGCCAGGGATCGTTCTCTAACAGCGGTCAACCCCCGCAACACCCTGATTGCTTCACGTCTCGGTTTGGATTGCAGGTTGAGCGCTGCACGAGCCAGATACGCAAAACGCCCGCCCCTTTCGAGGCGGGCGTCCCGTCTAGCCTACAGGGCTAGATCAGCAGCAAGGACCGCCGTTGCAGCACGCGGCGCCAAGGGCGCAGCAGGCTTGCACGGCCTTGGAGACGGCGTCCGGCGCGGCGGCATAGGCGGCCGTGGCGGAAGCGAGCAGCATGAAGGCTGCGGTGGCGAAGATACGTTTCATGTTGAGTTTCCGATTTTCAGATTGATGGATCGATCGTCTGAACTCAGTCTCATCGTGGGGGCGGCAGCTCCGGCGCGGGTGTCTGGCCGTTCGGCAGCATCGTCGCCATCCGTGTCACGGCCACGGGCGCAAGGCCCGCGGGGTGGGATATCAAGGGGTCGGGCGCGACGATGGCTTGGCAGGCCAGCACGCAAAGAGGCGGACAGATAGCCTTGCCGTTTTCGCCATGGCAGGACGCCTCGGGACAGCAGTCGTCCTTCGGCTGCGCGGCGGCCGCCGGCAGGCCAGGCCCCGCGATCAGCAAGAGAACGCCCAGGAGCATCAGCCCCCGCGCCAACCTGCCAAATCTCACCGCCAAGACCTTCATCGCAGCTGTTCTACGCCGTTCGATCCGAGATGAAAGCTCGGCCTGTCCTTAAGGAGCGCCATCGCTCCCTAGCTTGCCGACTGGGCGATGTTGCGCTTGGACCACCAGAAGCCGCCGATCAGGATCACCAGGGTGAGCGCCTGGGCGGCGACGCCTTCGATGGTCGGAAAGAAGCCCAGCAGCTCGATGCGCGGCAGGGCCAACGGGTGCAGATCGAGCAGGCCCGCTTCCTGGAGAGCGGCCACGCCCTTGCCGGCGAGGACGACCGCCAGGATCGCCATCAGGATGGCGCTATACTCGAAGAACTTGCCGATCGGCAGACGCTTGGAAAACCGCAGCATGGCCCAGGCGATGCCGGCCAGGACGACGATGGCGCAGCCGACACCGGCCAGCACCGCGCCCGCCCCGCCTTGAGTCCACAGCGCGGTCAGGAAGAGGATGGTCTCGAAGACCTCGCGATAGACGACGATGAAGGCCAGCAGGAACAGGAACCAGGCCGACTGTTTGGAAAGGGCGTGCGACAGCTTCTCGCGGATGTAGACCTGCCAGGCGTCGGCCTGGGCCTTGCCGTGCATCCACAGGCCCACCGAGATCAGCACCGCCGCGGCGATCACCGAACCGAAGCCCTCGGTCAGTTCGCGGCTGGCGCCGCTGATCGAGATGAAGAAAGTGGCCGCGGCCCAGGTCAGGCCGCCGGCCGCCAGGGCCGCGATCCAGCCGCCGTGGACGTAAGGCAGCACGTCGGTCCGGTCGGCCTTGCGCAGGAAGGCGATCATGGCGACCACGATCAACAGGGCCTCCAGGCCCTCGCGCAGCAGGATGGTGAAGGCGCCGGCGAAGCTCGACAGGCTGCTGGCCTTCTCCGGGGCCAAGGCCCGGCCGGCGGCGGCGAACAGGGCGTCTAGGCGCTCGATCTGGGTGCGGACCTCGCTGGCCGGCGCGGCCTTGCCGATGGCGCCGCGCACATCGCCCATGGCCCCCTCAATGCGTCGCATCAGGGCTGGATCGCGCGCGCCGAGCGACGGCTCGACCGGTTCGAAGCCGTCTAGATAGGCGGCCAGGGCGAGATCGGCGGCGGCCTTGCGGTCGCCGGCCTCATAGGCCTTCAGGCTGGCGGCCAGCTTCTGGCGGGCGACGTCCAGCGAGCCGCCGCCGGTGCGGGTGACGACCTCGGGGTGGCGGCGCAGATAGGCGGTCAGGGCGCGGGCCTTGGTCTCGCCCACGGCGGTCGCCAAGGCGGCGGGCGTGGTCTGGGTCAGGGTTTGCAGGTCGGGGAAACGGGCGCGGACGGCGGCGTCCTCGTTCCAGAGCTTTTCACCGGCGGCGGCCTCGACGTCGCTGAAGGCGAAGCGCCCGACATAGAAGGCCAGGTCCCAGCGGTCCTCGGACGGCAGGTGGGCGTAGCTGGCCATGGCGGTGCCGTCGAGGCCCTGCTGGATGACTTGGTAGAGGCCAAAGACGCTGCGCTGGCGGGCGCGATCGGCGTCGGCGAAGGCGATCGGTGGCGGGTCCAGGCCGGCGGCGTTCGGACCATCGGCCTTGCCCGTCTCGCCGTGGCAAGCCGCGCAGTTCTCGGCATAGAGGGCCGCGCCGCGCGCCAGGTCCGGCGCCCGCTTGGGGGCCAGGGGCGTGGGATAGGCGGCCAGCAGGTCATTGGCCAGGGCATGGGCCTTGGCCGAGACCACGGCCGGCTCCTGCTTGGCGGCGATCGTGGCTTGAAGGCTCTCGGCCTTGGCCAGCAGGTCCGGTTGGGCCTTGGTTGCCGGCAGACCAGCGATGCGCTCACGCACCTGGCCCGCGAACTCATTCATCTCGGCATATTCGGACGGGCTGATGACCTTGCCGTCCTTCACCGCCCCGGCGTAGTCGACCGACAGATAGTCGAGCAGCCGCCAGGCGGTCTGCGAAGAGCTGGCCTCCTGGGCCTGGACCGTCGGCGCGGCTGCCATGAGCACGACCGCCAGCAGGCCGCCAACCATCGAGGCCAAGCGGCCCTTGAGAGCAGTAATCATTATCAACCCATGAGCGCGAAAAGGCGCTGCGGCAAGAGCTTGAGCATGTCAGGAGGTCGCGAGGTCGGCGCGGTGTTCGGCGCGAGCCTGGCGGATGATCTGGTCGGCCGAACTCAGGAAGACCCCGGCCAGCAGCACGCCCACGATCAGGTCGGGCCAGCGCGAGCCGGTCAGCCAGACGAGGACGCCGGTAGCGGCCACGGCCAGGCACTGGATCAGGTCATTGCGGGTGCAGAGCCAGACCGAACGGACATTGGCGTCGCCATCGCGGTAGCGGACGAGCAACGCAGCGGCCACGAGGTTGGCCAGCGCGCCGAACAGCCCCAGCGCCGAGATCGCCTCGCCGGAAGGCGCCGCGCCGCTCAAGGCCCGCCAGGCGGCGAAACCGGCGACCGACAAGGCGACCGCGCCGAGGCTGACGCCCTTGAACAGCGCCGCGCCGGTACGGATGCTCACCGACTTGCCGATGGCCCACAAGCTGATGGCGTAGGTGGCGCTGTCGGCGAGGAAGTCGAGGGCGTTGGCCGACAGGGAGGCAGAGCCTTCGATCAGGCCGCCGACTAGCACCACGGCGAAGCCGACGAGGTTGATCGCGATCACCCAGGTCAGGGCGCGGCGATAGGCCGGGGTGGCGCCGTCGAACTTCACCTCGGCGCCGCATCCGCAGCCCGAGGCGACCGGCTTGCTGGAACAAGAGTCGCTCATGACCCTCCTTCTGCATCCTCTAGTCACTAGAGGATCAAGAGCCTATTTCTCGCGCTCTCAACGGAGGTCCCATGTCTGCTCTCACCATCGGCAAGCTCGCCAAGGCGGCGGACGTGAAGGTCCCCACCATTCGCTTCTACGAGCAGATCGGCCTACTGCCGGTCCCGGATCGCACCGAAAGCGACCGCCGGGTGTTCGATGACGCCGCCGTCCGGCGTCTGGCCTTCATCCGCCATGCCCGCCAGCTCGGCTTTTCGATCGAAGCGATCCGTAACCTACTAGATCTCTCGGACAATCCAGAGCGCCCTTGTGGCGAGGCCAACACCCTAGCGTTGCTGCAGCTCCGGGACGTCGAGACCAAGATCGCCCAACTCGAAACACTGCGCGGCGAGCTTTTGAGGATGGTCGCGGCGACCTGTGACGGAAAGGCCGCCGACTGCCGTGTTATTGAGGCGCTGGCGGGTTAAGCGCCACGCGCACTGCTGATCAGGCAGGCGTCCGCAATCCGGGCGGACGCTTCGAATGTCACCCTCGCGGCTCTGGCGCGCCAGGTCGCAACGATCGCTACGAAGTCGTCCGCCCGGCGTCGCCCGATCGAAACCGTCTTCACGGGCGGTCGAGCAACTCGGGTTCAGCGTCAGATGTCGACCACCGGGCTCATGGTTCTCTTCGAGGTCGGGGCTGCCGCCTCAGCATGGGTTGTTCGGAGGGAGGCGCCACCTTGTAAGCCGCGCGGTAGAACCGCGTCGAAAGCTGCGTGGTCACCTGGCCCGTCGTCCCGGCAGTGCGATCTCCGTCGCCGGAGTGGTGTGCTGGCGCGCCTAGCTCATCATGCCGGAGCCGCCCGCCATTCAAACTCGGTGCCGTCGGTCCAGAGGGCATGAAGCAGGACGGCGAGTTTACGCGCCCCGGCGACCTTCGCCCGCTTCAGGCCGATGCGCTGGACCAGACGAATCCCCCAGGCCCGCAGCGCCGACCAGCGTGAGACCTTGAAGAGCAACACGCCGGCAGCCTCGTAGAGGTAAGTCCGCGCCAGCTCGTCGCCGGTCTTGCTGATGCGCCCCGTCCATTCGGTCTCGCCCGACTGATGGACTTTGGGCACCAGGCCGAGATAGGGCCCGGCCGAGCTCGAGTTGGTGAACCTGGACGGATCGTCGATCGCCGCCTTGTAGGCCAGGCCGGTGAGCGCCCCGATCCCGGGCACGGTCATCATCCGGCGCACGTCCGGATCCTCCCGCGCCAGGATCAGCAGCTGCTTGTTCAGAGCGGCCAGTTGAACATCCAGTTCGGCGCAGATCTTCAGCATGGGCTCTACGACTGGAGCGACCCAGCTCGTCTCGGCGACGATGGCGCGCACCTTAGCGAGCCAGCCCCTCCCTGCGGTCGACGTCCTCGTCAGGCCGAAGGTCTTGAGCACATTGCGCAACTGATTGGCGAGATTGCGCTTGATGGCCAGGAGCTGGCGCCGCGCCATCAGAAGCGACCGAACGAACTGGGCATCAACGCTTCGCACCTTGGCCTCGCGATACCAACCCAATCGCACCAGCTCGGCTAGGCCCCGGGCGTCGTTCTTGTCGGTCTTCTGGACTCGAAGGGAGAGCGCACGGTGAGCATGGCGGGTGTCGAGGCAGACCGCAGGCAAACCCAGGGCGATTAGTTCTCGCCAGAGCCATCCGGCCGTCGTTCCGGTCTCCAGGCCGACCCGAACCACTTGGCCGACCACATGCCGACGGACGGCTGCGGCGATCGCGGCGCTATCGGTGACCACCTTTCCCTCGAAGAGACGGGCGCCGGTCTCGTCAATGACGCAAATGCTCGTCTCGGCCAGCGAGACATCCAGACCTACATACGATTGTTTCTGCACAGCGGGCCCTCCGGTTGATCCGGAGCCAGCCTCTCATATCGAGTCCGCTTCCGGACCGCTGTTACGCCATGTAACCCGAAGGGCCGAGACCCGCAGGGGCTCGGCGGCGCAGCCGTAGAGCCCGGTCGCGCGCGCCAGCGCGCGAGGCGCCCAACCTAACGCTCCCGGCGGCGCACGAGTTCGGTCTCCGTCACGCCGAGCGCCACGGCCAACCGCTCCAGAACCAACAGGCTGATGTTGCGCTTGCCGTTCTCAATGCCGGACAAATAGGTCTGATGGATGTCGGCGTCGTACGCGAGTTCGTCCTGCGGGACGCCACGCGCCTCCCGCAGGGCACGAATATTCGCCCCTACAACCGATCGGAGATCCATACTCCGAGGGCGCACCATCCGACCGCGGCGCGGAATAGACTATGAGTAAAGTCAGCGAAAAGCGCGCATCTTAGGCTGATTGGGCTAGCGCCTAGCGGCGGATTACGAGATCAGTTTCCGGAACCCGGAGAGCTGACGCCAAGCGCTCCAGCACTTTCATACTCATATTTCTTTTCCCACGCTCTACACCCGAGAGATAGGTGGGATGGATATCGGCAAGGTGAGCGAGTTCGTCCTGCGGAAGCCCCCTCGCTTCCCGCAGGGCGCGAACGTTCGCTCCCACCACGGCCAGAAAATCCATGGTCGGAAGGCGCACGCTCGGCGCTGGACTGTGAATAGACTATGAGTAAAGTGGCCTAATATCGTCGTGCCTTCGCGACGCGTGTGCGAGCGGGGCTCAGGTCGGATTCCGCCCGCGATCACCGGCTTGGACCGCGGCCTAAATGACTACGTTCGATACCTCCTTCGCTCCGCTTGAATCGCCGCAGGCTCAAGAGCCCGCCCCGCCCCTCGCCGACGCCCTGCTGTCCAATCTCGACTGGCTGATCGGCCTCCTGACCCGTCGCTTCGGCCCCGACGAGGCCCGCGACCTGGTCCAGGACGTCTATGTCGCCGCCCGCGGTTACGTCCCCACGGCGCCGATCCGCTCGCCCAAGGCCCTGCTGCTGCGGATCGCGCTCAACATTGCCGCCAAGCGTCACCGCAAGGCCGCGCGCGAGACGCTCACCGATCCCTTCGACCTCACCTTCGCGCGCCTGTCGGCCCTCCCCGCCCAGGAGCAGGCCGCGCAGTGGGCGCAGATCATGCAACGCTTGCCGCGAAAGTTGCGGGATGTTTTCATCCTCAACCATGTGACGGGCATGACCTACGGCGAGATCGCCAAACTGCAGGGGATCTCGGTGAAGACGGTCGAGAAACACATGCACAAGGCCTTGGTCCTGTGCAGGCAGTTGATGCAGGGCTAGGCGCGCGCGCCATGACAGACGACCTGAATCAGACGCAGCGGACCGCCGACGAGGCGGCCGGCTGGTACGCCAGGATGAACGGCGACGGCGTCAGCAACGCCGACGTGCGCGACTTCTTCGCCTGGCGGGCCGATGACCACAACGACAAGGCCTATAGCCGCCTGGAGAAGATGGCCGGGCTGACGCGCGAGCTGTCCGGTTCGCCGGAACTGCAGGCCTTGGCGCACGCGGCCCTGAACCGCAACAAGGCCGGGTCCGTGCGCATCCTCGGCTCGCGCCCCCGGATGGCGCCGATCATCGCCGGCGGCCTGCTGGTCGCGGCCGGGATCACCGTCTCGCTGATGGTCCCCAAGTACCTGGGCCAGGTCTACGACACGCCGGTGGGCGAGCAGCGCACCGTGGCGCTCGAAGACGGCTCCCGGATCGAGCTCAACACCGACAGCCGCGTGCGGGTGCGCTATTCGGCCGGAACGCGGGCCCTGACGCTGGAGCGCGGCCAGGCGCTGTTCGAGGTCGCCCACGACACGGCCCGGCCGTTCATCGTCAAGGCCGGCGCGGCCTCGGTGCGGGCGGTCGGCACCAAGTTCGAGGTCTACCGGCGCGCGGCCGACGTGCGCGTCACCCTGGTGGAGGGCAAGGTGCTGGTGACCGGCGCCCCGGACGCCCAGGCGGCCACGCCGCTGGTCGCCGGCCAGGGCGTCGAGGTGCGGCGCAAGACCGTCACCGCCCCTGCCAAGGTCGACACCGCCGCCGTCACCGGCTGGACGCAGGGTCGCCTGACCTTCCACGACGCGCGCCTGGTCGACGCGGTGACCGAGATCAACCGCTACAGCCGCAACAAGGTGGTGCTGGCCGCCAGCGCCCCGGCCAACGAGCGCATCAACGGCGCCTTCGACACCGGCGACCCCAAGGCCTTCGCCAACGGCGTGGCCGCCCTGCTGGACCTGAAGGCCCGGCCGAAAGGCGGCGATATCGAGCTGTCGGGGCAGACGGTTCCCCCGCCGTCATAATTTTTTCGCATCCGCGTAGGGTGGATGACCGTTTGAAGGGACTTACCCGCACCGCGCCGTCGGAAACGACATCGCCATAAGGGCGAGGCTGGCGTCGCGGAGGGGGGCTACTCCATGTCCGTTCGCGTCCGTTCGCGTATTTCCCATCTCAGCTTAATGGCGGCCCTGGCGCTCGCGCCGGGCCTGACCACCCCGGTGCTCGCCGCGCCTGTTCCGCCAGCCCAGGCGCCCGAACAGGCGGTCGAGGTCAGGCTGCCCTCCGGTCCGCTCGGCGACGCCCTGATGGCGCTCGCCCGCCAGACCGGCGTGCAGATCGTCTTCACCAGCGAGCAGGTGGCCGGCAAGCGCGCCCCGGCCGTCTCCGGCCGACTGACCGCCGACCAGGCGCTGAAGCAGCTGCTGGCCGGCGGGGCCTGGGACGTGCGGCGCACCGGCGAGAAGGTGTTCGTGGTCCGCCCTCGCCCCGGCCTGATCCAGACCGCCGGCCCCGGCGCGCCGCCCAGTGACCTGACCGCCGTCCAGGACCCCGCGCCCGTCACCGCCCAGGACGACCAGACGCTGCTGTCCGAGATCGTGGTCGGCACCCATCTGCGCGGCGTCAAGGACACCGCCTCGCCGGTGATCGTGCTGGACCGCGACAGCTTGGACCAGGCCGGTCGCACCTCGGTGGCCGACGCCCTGTCGGCCCTGCCGCAAGCCTTCGGCGGCTCGGGCACCGAAGACACGGCCTCGACCGGGGCCGACCCCGCCTCGACCAACTTCACCCAGGCCACGGGCGTCAACCTGCGGGGTCTGGGCACGGACGCGACCCTGGTGCTGGTCAATGGGCGACGGATGGCGGGCACGGGCCTGCGCGGCGAGTTCGCCGACGTCTCGTCGATCCCGATGTCGGCGGTCGATCGGATCGAGGTGCTGCTGGACGGCGCCTCGGCGCTCTACGGGTCCGACGCCGTGGGCGGCGTGGTCAACATCGTGCTGCGCCGCAAGTTCGACGGCGGTGAGACGCGCCTGCTGGGCGGCGGCGCGACCCGGGGCGGCGCCACGCAATGGTCGATCGGCCAGACCCTGGGCAAGACCTGGGACAGCGGCAACCTGGTAGTCTCCTACGAACACAGCAACCGCGATCGCCTGCGGGCGTCGGACCGCACCTTCGCCGGCGAGACCGATCTGCGCCCGTTCGGCGGCACGGATCATCGCCGCTTCTATTCCAGTCCCGGCAACCTGATGAGGCCGGACGCCACCGGCGCCCTGGCGCCCGCCTACGCCATCCCCGCCGGCCAGAACGGCATCGGCCTGACGCCGTCGAGCTTCCTGGCCGGCCAGACCAACATGGAGAACTGGCGAGCCGGCTACGACGTCCTGCCACGCCAGCGTCGCGACAGCCTCTATGCCTATGTCGCCCAGGATCTGACCCCGTCGATCGAACTGTCGGCCGACGCTCGCGCTAGCCGGCGCCATTTCACCAATGTCGGCACCGCCAACGTCACCGTGCTGAGCGTGACGCCGGCCAATCCCTACTACGTCTCGCCGACCGGGGCGGCGTCCGAGCGCATCGCCTATTCTTTCCTGAGGGAGCTGGGCGGCCAGCGCATGGACGGCGTGGCCAATAGCCTGGGCTTTTCGGTGGGGGCCTTGGCCAAGCTGCCGCGCGGCTGGCGGCTCGACGCCTACGGCGCCTACGGCGTCGAAGAGTCGGTCGAGGATCTCTCCCGGCTGCTCAACGCCAGCTATCTGAACGAGGCCTTGGGCACGGCGGCCGACAGCCCGCTGTCGACCTTCAGCGCCGCCCGGGACGGCTATTTCAATCCGTTCACCGGCACGGGCTCCAACAGCAAGACCGTGCTGGACTTCATCGGCGGCGGCTATGTGCATCGCAAGACCCGCGGCGAGACGACCTCGGCCAACCTCAAGCTCGACGGGACGCTGTTGACCTTGCCGGCTGGCCCGCTGGCCTTGGCGGTCGGGGCCCAGACGCGACGCGAGGGGTTCAAGGCCGGCGGCTCCAGTCTGCTGTCGGGGTACACGGCGACGCCGATCGCCCGCCGCGATGTCGAGCGCACGGTGCGGGCGGTGTTCGCCGAACTGCGCGTCCCGCTGTTCGGCGGCGCGGTGACGCGGCCGGGCCTGCAGCGGCTGGAGCTGTCGGCGGCCGTGCGTCGCGAGGACTATGGCCATGGCCTGGCCAGCACCGACCCCAAGATCGGCCTGATCTGGTCGCCGGTCGCCGGCGCGACGATCAAGGCCTCGTACGGCACGAGCTTCCGCGCGCCGACGTTGCTGGAGCTGAACCTGCCGCAGGCGATCTCGGCGACGACCATCACCGCCAATGGGACGTCGAACAACGTCCTGGTGCTGACCGGCGGCAACACCGATCTGAAGCCGGAGACCGCCACCTCCAAGGCCGTGACCGTCGAGCTGGCGCCGCCGCGCTGGCCCAAGTTCAAGGCCAGCGCCACGCTGTTCGACACCGTCTTCTCCAACCGGATCGGCCAGCCCGGCACCGACAACATCCTGCGTGTGCTCATCGCGCCGGAGTTCGCGCCTTTCGTGACCTTCGTGTCGCCGGCCACCAACGCGGCGGACCTGGCCAAGGTCCAGGCCCTGATCGACGACCCCCGCTCCCTGGCCAAGGGGGTCTTCGCCACCACCGCCTACAAGGCGATCATCGACGGGCGCTCGGTCAACACCGGCGAGCTGAGCGTCCGGGGCCTCGATCTGGCGGCGAGCTACGCGGCCTCGATCAAAGGCGATCCCCTGGTGCTGTCCACCGACCTGACCTGGCTGCTGGACTACAAGCGCAAGGTCACGCCGGTCTCGGCCGCCGTCCAGCGGGCTGGCTTCGTCGGCGAACCGGCCGACCTGCGGGCCCGCGCCAGCGCCGCCTGGACGCATGGGCCGGTCACCACCATGGCCTCGGTCAATCGGGTCGGCGATCTTTCGACCGACACCGGCGGGCGGGGGAAGGCCTGGACGACGATCGACCTCAGCCTTCGTTATCGGCCCAGCACCGGGCGTTGGGCCGGGACCACGGTGTCCTTCAACATCCAGAACCTGACCGACCGCGACCCGCCCTTCTACGACTCGCCGCTCGGCCTCGCCTATGACCCGACCAATGCCGACCCGCTGGGCCGGACCGCCACGCTGCAGCTGACCCGCAGCTGGTAGGCGCGCCTCCGGGCCGCCCTTCCTTTCCCCTCTACATTCTGGAGCTTTTGATGCGCCGCCTTGCGCCGCGCCTGCTCGCCTGCGCCTTGATGGGCGCGGGCGCAGCCCAGGCCGAACCCTTCACCGTCGCCCGCTTCCTGCATCGTGAGGAGCTGGGCCAGGTCACCATCGCCCCCTCCGAGCGCTGGCTGGTCGCCCCCGTCACCGCGCCCTATGACACCGCGCCGCGCTGGGACCTGCAGAATTGGGCCAGCAAGACCATCACCCAGCTTCGCGTCTTCGACCTCGTCTCCGGCGGCCCGCCCCGGATCTATCCGGCCAAGGTCGGCGGCCTCGACGACTGGGGCTATGCGCCAGGCCCCTACTCGCCGTCCGGGGCCAAGATGGCGGTGACCCGGGCGCGCGGCGCCGTGCAGGAGGTCGGCGTCCTTACCCTCGCCACCGGCGAGACGGTCTGGACCGGCCTTTATCCCGGCCCCGATCAGATCGGGCGCGCCGTTCAGTGGCGTTCGGAGGACCAGCTGATCGTCGTCGCCGTGGATCCCGACGCCATGCTGATGCACGGCATGTGGCAGGCGCAGGCCCAGGCGCGTTGGCCCAGAGCCTGGGAAGCCAACAATGCTGGCCAGGTGTCGGTGACGGCGACCGGCAGCGGGCGCTATCTCGGGACCAACCCCACGAGCGCGCCAACGCGTCTGGTGCGGGTCGAGGCGGCGACTGGCGCCGGTGAGGTGCTGGCCACCGGCGATTTCCTCGACCTCGAGGTCGCGCCGAGCGGGCGTTACGCCGCGCTCTGGGCCAATGGCGAGCCCTTGGCGCTGGATCCGGCCACGCCGCTGTCGACCACGGACGCCTTCCGACGGCATCGCCTCACCCTGGTCGATCTTTCCAGCGGCGAGGCTTGGGCGCCCTGCCCCGACTGCGACCTGGCGCCCTATCTGATGGGATGGTCGCCCGGCGGCGACCAGCTCCTGGTCTTCGCCCGTCGGGACGGCGCGACCTGGGACCAGGCGCAATATTGGCGAATTGAGCCGGCGCAGCGCACCGTGGCGCCTCTGTCGCTTGGAACGGCGCAAGCCGCGCCGGGCCGCAACGTCATCGGCGATCTGTCGCCCCGCGCTGATTGGCTGGGGACTGTTCCCCTGATCCTCGCCCGAGATGCGACCCGCGCGAGCACGCCGGCGCCGGACTGGTTCGCCGTCGCGGCCAAGGGACCGATCAACCTCACCGCCGCCTTGCCGCCCGGCCCTAGAGTGCTGGAGGCCGTGTCGGACAAGGCCATCGTCGTGTCGGTCAAGGACCAGGTCTTCCAGGTCGACGCGGACGGTCACGCTCGTAGCCTCGGAAGCGGGCAACGCCTTCAGCCCACGACCCTGAGCGGGCAAAGGCTCCTGCACACCAACCGTCCTGCCCTCGCCCAATTGGCGCTGACGGGAACCGCCGGCGGCCTGTCCGCCCCGGTCGCCTACGCCAGCGGGCGCTTGACGGCTATCGGCCAAGCGCTGGCGCCGGGCGAGCGCGTCGCGGCCGTGGCGATCAAGGCCAAGACCGCCATCACCGTGCGCCGCGACATCCACGGCATCGAAACCCTGGCCTTCGCCACGGCCGGCGCCCGGCCGCGCGTCCTGGCGACCGTCAACGCCGCGCTGGCGGAGGTGGACTTCGCGGCGGCCAAGGCGATCTCGCACAAGGGGGCGCGCGGCGAGGCGCTGACCAGCTGGCTCTACCTGCCGCCGGCGTCCGCGCCGCAGGGCGCTCGCCTGCCTCTGGTCGTCATCCCCTATCCTGGCGCGGTCTACGGCGCGCCACCGCCTCGCCAGGAACCGCCCACCCGCGAGTCCGACACCAACGCCCAGATCCTCGCCGGCCACGGCTATGCCGTCCTGGTCACCAGCCTGCCGATCGACACGACGCGCGAGCCGGCCGAGGGCCTGGCCACCGACATCCTGAACATCGTCGACGCCGCCGCGGCCGCGGAGCCTCGGCTCGACGTCGAGCGCCTGGCGATCTGGGGACACAGCTACGGCGGCTGGACGGCGTTGATGGCCGCGACCCAGACCAGAAGGTTCAAGGCGGTCGTGGCCAGCGCCTTCGTCGCCGACTGGTTCGGGGCCTATAGCCGCAGCAACTTCCTGACCGCGATCGCCCCGGAGGCCGGCCTGATCCAGTCGGCGAGAGCCGGCTACGTGGAGCGCGGCCAGGGCCGGCTCGGGGCGCCGCCCTGGGTCGCGCCCGACCGCTACGTCCGCAATAGTCCACTGACCCACGCCGAAAAGGTGACCGCCCCGGTGCTGATGGCCATGGGCGATATGGACAGCGACCCTGGTCAGCTGGATCGGATGTTCAGCGCGCTGTTTCGGCAGAACAAGGACGCCCAGGCGCTGCTCTATCACGGCGAAGGCCACGTCCTGCTGACCCCCGCCAACATCACCGACCTCTACCAGAGGATCTTCGCCTTCCTGGACGCGCATCTGGGGATCCCCGCCAGATAGCCGTCAGGACGCCGGCCGCGCCACTCGGTCGGGGATGGGCGCCCCCTCAAGCCCGTCCCTGAGCCAGCCTGGGATCGGGTCGGGCGCGGCCGGCAAGCTTTCCTTCCCAAACCTGGACCCACGCTTCGAGATAGGCCGCCAGGCAGATCTCGCCGACGTTGTCGCGCCAGATCATCGCCTCCGGGTCGAGCATTTCCTCCAGGCGGTCGCGTAGGATCAGCCCCTCGCGGACCAGGCGACCATCCAGGAGAAACTCGCGTAGGGCTGGCGCACTCGCCGCTAGGCTCTGGGAGAAATACTTGGTCACAGCGCCCTTGGAACGCCGGGTCAGGCTGGCCGCCGGCAGGCGATCGGCAAAGGCGGTCCGCGCGAACGGTCGGTCGACCTCGCCGATGGCCAACAGAGGCGCCGGGATCGACAGGCAGAGCTCGGTCACAGGCTGGCTCATCAACGGGTAGCTCAGGCGCGCGGCCCGTCCCCGCAGGCTCTCGCCGAACGCGGCCTGGGCGTTGGCCAGACCCCGCACCTGGACGCGCTTGGCCGGCGAGACACCGCGCACGTCGGCGATCCAGGGATGCGGTCCTGGTCGCGACCGCCCAGGCGGAAGATACGCGGGCGGCTGCGGCTCAACGGCCAGACGATGGCGCGGGGTCAAGGCGCCGGCGCAGACGGCCCAGACCGTCGATCGCGATCGCCGCGCCAGAACCGCCAAGGCGTTCGCCCGGCCATTCGGCGTCGGTTGACCCAGGACGATATCCGCCGCCAGGCCCGGCGGCGCCATCTGGTAGAAGACGCCATCACCCCCCTGGCCCGAGAACAACGCGTCCGCGCCGAGGTCCAGCGCCCGGTCGGCGAGATCCTGGTCGAGGGCGGGATCCTGGGCGTTGAAACCAGGCCGCGGACCATGGGCGTGGCGCATGAGGACTTCACCGTCGAGGCGCAGCAGGTCCCGTGCGCCTTCGGCCAACGGGTAGCCACAACGCTCGGCGATGCCGCGGGCCCACATCCGCTCGTCGCCTTCAGGCTGAGGCCAGTAGTGGTTGATCGCCTGGGTCACGGATGCGCCGCACCGCGCCAGGCTGGTCGCCACGATCGCCGAATCCAGCCCGCCCGAGATTTCGACCAAGATGGCGCGACGATCGCGCGCCAGGGCCGCGACGGTCGCATCGACGACGCGGGCAAGGTCGGCGGGTTGCACATCCGGTTTCGGTCGCCGCACGAAGTCGCCGGGGCTCCAGAGACGATGATCCTCGCCGGCGCGTCCGCCGCGCACGTGGCCAGGCGCGACCACGGTGACCCCCGCCAGAGGACAGATCTGGCTGCCAAGTCCGTGCCGGGCGACCAGCCCGTTCAGCCCCGTCCAGTCCACGGCCAGTCCGATAGGCGCGGCCAGGCCGCTGGTCGGCACGTCCGAGGCCACGATCGTGACCGCCTCGCGCGTCCAGGTCAGACATTCCACGGCCCCGGTCGGGTCGCGGAGAATGAAGGGCGGACCATCGCGATCGCGCAGCACGGCGACGTAGCGCCCCCACGCCCGATGGATAAGGGCCTGGGCGATGTCGAGCGGCGGCGCGTCGATCATCGACGTCAGGGCATAGTCGGCGACGTCCCCGGCTTCAGTGGCGGCGCGATCGAAGAGATCACCGATTAGCACGCCGCCGCGCGCCGGCAGGACGTGTACCGCCGGCGCCGTCCGGCCGCGGACATAGACGGCGATGCCGTACTCGCGATAGGCCGCGCGCCAGGTCCCGTCCGCCTCGAAATCCGCGCGCAGGGCTTCTGCGGCTTGCCCCGGTTTCCCTGGCGGCCAGGTCATGACCAGATAGTCGCCCATCAGACACGCAGGATCGGCGTATAGGCGACGAGGCGCTCGACGTCGTCGTCGAGCGCGACGCCATCGACCTGAAGCCAGCAGTGGGCGAAGAACGGCCAGGTCCTGACCCCGATCACCCAGTCCGCGTCGAACCCTAGCCGTCGCAGGTAGATGAGCATCAGATAGCTGCGCTGCAGGCAGGCCCCGCCGATCGGCATCCAGGGTCGCGCGCGCAAGAAGGCCCCAGCCACCTCCAGGACGGCTTCGGGCGACCGGTTCGCTGCTTTCGGCCGAGTTGATCGGACGTTGTGAAGCAGGCGATGAAAGCCGTGGCGCCGAAAGGCTATGGCGGTATGGGCGATCGCACCGACGGCGGCCGCCAGCTCTCCGCCGTGCATGTCTCTCTCCGTCCACGGCAGGTCCCGGTCAGGTTTGGCCGGCATGTCCGGCACCCGCCCTGACGGCATCGGCGACGCCAGGCCGGCATAGGCGAGGGTCTCGATCGTTTCGGCCTCGCCGTCGAGCCGGCCATCCGGAGCGAGGCGGACATGATCTCGCGCGCCGACCAGACAGAGATAACTGTCAGCGCGCACATCGAGGAACACCAGGTCGGCGTCCATCGCCACGACATGGACGTCCGGGGCGAGCCAGGCAGTGGGACCCTGAAAGACGCGCCGATCACACGAGGACGTTCCGTCCATCGTCAGGCCCAGTATTCCATGGTGATGAGGATCTCCAGTTCGGGACCTTGGCCACCTGCCCGAGTGGCCCTGGAGGCGCGCCCAAGGCGAAGGAGGCGACGAGATAGGTCTGTGGTGCGGATCGCCATCGGCGGTCTCCGTGCTCAGGGATTGGACGATGTCGGCGAACGGCCCGGCGGCCACGCCACCGGGCCACGACGGCTCAGGGCCAGTAGTCCATGGAGACCAGGGACTCGCGTTCGAGCCCCATGCCGATGGCGCGGGTCAGGGCCGAAGCGCGGCCCACGCGCTGAAGGCGCAGGGGCTGGAGAGTGGGTCGAGGCATTTTGAGCATCCTCTATCGGTGTCGCCGCCGATCGCGGCCCTTCGAGGCAGCGCCCGCTCCGATTGATATTCAAACGATATTCGGGCGATATTTTCCGGGAAGTTGGCCCGTCGCGGCGCGCGCAGGATGCCCTGCCCGGCCGCGAGGCGCGGGCAGGGCCAGCGGTCTTACGGCCACTTGTCCTGGGTGATGAAATTCTCCAGTTCTTGGCCCTGGCTGACGGCCCGGGTCAGGCTGAAGGCGCGGCCCAGGCGCAAGATGCGCAGGGGCGTGCTGGTCGTCTTGGAGGTCATGGGAAACTCCCTTGTTCGACTTCACCGCCGATCGCGGCCCTCAAAGCCAGCGCCCCGCGCGTTCGATATTCAAACTATATCGGGTCGATATTTTCGGGGGTCCGACAGGCGGGCCAGGGAGACGGCGCCAATGCTCCGGCGGCGGTGGTATCGCCGGACCGCGGCGCGCAATCCCGGTCGATCGCCGAACTGCTGAGCTTGCACGAGTTGGGTCGCCTCGGCCCGGACGTCGGCGAACACGCGGGCCTCCAAAACCTGCAGCGGGGCCAGGCGCTCGTTGACGCGCATGAACGCTCTGGCCAGGGAGACGTCGCCGGCGTCGGCGACGACATCACAGAAAAGCTTTTCGACGACACGTTCTGGGCCATGCTCGTCCAAGCCGCCTGCGTAGTCGTAGGCGCCGACGTTCTCATGGCCGGACATTGATGCCTGGCGGCCGGAACGACGGTGCGGGTCTGGGGAGAGCACGGCGGCCAGGTAGATCCAGCGCAGGTCGTAGAGTTCGGCCAGGGTCGAGGCGTCATAGCTGGGTCGGGTGTAGTTCGGTCCGATCTTTTCGACCAGTTCCTCGCCGGCCAGTCGCGACAGCGCCTCGCGGATCGGCGTCGGCGACAAGCGAAGCTCGGCGGCGATCAGGCTGATGGGCAGGGGTGCGCCCGGCGCGTCGACACCGTCGCGCAGGCGTCGGCGCAGGGCCACGAGCGCCTGCCCGAAGGAATCTCGGGGTGGGGACAAGACGAAGGATATCCTCTGCGGAGTCCACAGGTTCGACCCTGGCTCGCCGATTGGGCGAGCGTGTCGGGCGGCAAGCGCGTTGGTCGGCGCGCTTTCCCACGGGACGCGAACGCTTGCGCCAGGAGGCGGGAAGTCCGCGTCAGGTTCTTGGAACACTCGCGCGAAAATCCGGTACGGTCTTCCCAAACTCAACCTTGAGCGGCAACAACGCTTGCAGTTTGTCGTTCAGCCGACGGATAAAGGTTCAGCGCAACTACAAAACGAGCCCGTTCGCGTTGACGCCTCCAGGCTGAACCGCCTCCATCGCCGTTAGTCTCAGTGTCGAGTTTATCGCCTTGGTCGAGCCCTCCCCCGAAGCCGCGGACTATCGCGAAGTCCTCGCCGAAATCCTCAATAAGGTCCGCGTTCAAAGTCGGCTTTCCCCCCGCGCCGTCGCCGACGCCATGGGGATGCAGCGACGCAGCTACTACAATTTCGAGGCGGGGCTTCGGACCCTTGATCTGGTCGAACTCTGGCGCTTCGCCGAGGCCACCAATAGCGACCCGGTGGCCATCTTGATGGCCCTGGCGCGCAAGGATCCCGACATTGCTCTCAGGTGCATGGAGAACAAGGCCGCCTCGATCCTGATCGCCTCGTTCTTTAGGTTCAGCGACACCGTCGGCGATCGTCTGACGACCCTGCCGCCGGCTATTCTGATCGAGGCGTTCAAGCGTCCCTTCGACAGCCTTGAAGAGCACCTGGCCAAGCGCGATCAGAGCGCCGAACGCTGGCTGGCCGAGAACCTGCCGCGCATTTTCCGGCTCGACGACTAGCTCCCATCCGGATCGGTCAGCCAGACGACCTCCTCGAACTGTCCGTCCGGGTCGACAAGGGTCGCAAGGCCCCAGCGCCTCCTCGTGCTCCGCCCCGCCGATGCTCTCTTCACGTCCGCCTGGTAGCCGGGATTTCGGCGCAGGAACTCCCAGGCCATCCGGCGGGCCAGATCGGCGGAAAAGATCGGTCGGTCGCGGCACGGCGGCGTCGCAATTGGGCTTGGCTCATCTCGGTGCTTGGCCATGTCCCATCAACGCACCCTGGCGCGAGCCGCTAAAGCCTGCCGCCGCACAGGCCCCGATACGCGAGCCCAAGGTGGTCACCGCGCCCTAGGTTGTGTGGGTTTATGGGAAAACCGTACCAAAATCCGGCGCGATCTTCCCACGCCGCTGCACGGGCTGGTCGCCATCTTGCGCGGATCAGCCCAGGCCTCCGCTATTGTTCGGCCTCCATGCTGTCGTCCAACGAGAAAGCCACGTCTCGACCGGTCGATCCGCGTCGCCGTTAGGAGACGACAGTCCACAGACCGCACGATAGCCGCCCGAGACCATGGCTTCGGCAGCGCGGATCAGCCGCTGGACGCGCATGCGCATATAGTCTGAAGCGCCTGCCCAATCCGCAGCCACGCGACCCTCGCCGAACAGCATGACGGCGATTTCCCGCTGGGAGGCGCCGTCCCGCCGCGCATCATGAGCCCTGAGCGTGGCGATCCATCGTGTGGCCCGCCCAGGCCCTCGTCCGCCGACCGGTAGTCGACCGGTGTCGCGTAGGTGGATCAGGGCGCGAAGACTTTCCAGGCTGGCTACGCCGGCTGTTCGAGCCGGGAATGGAAAGGCCAGGGCGACAGGCCCCACCAGGACATCGCCCTGGACGATCGAGAACCGAAGACGACGTTCGCCATCGCAAACCAGGACATGCTGGCTGCCTTGCTCGCAGCGCACCACCGCCACGGGCAGCTTCAGGTCCAAGATGTCCAAGGCGCCGGCGTCTCCGGCCTCGGCAGGACTGGCCGTCAGCGTCGGCACGGCAGGATCGACATCGGCTCGCCAGATGACCGCTGGATGAGGATCCGCGCCGGGCCCGGGGGCTGCAAAGCACACGCCCTCGGGATCGTAGACGAGCCCTTGCGCTCGGCGACCGAACTCCCACGCCCAGGTCGCCAGGTCAGCATCAAGCAGGGGCCGATAGCTCTCGGCGCTGCGCCAATCGGGCATGTTCGACGTCAACAGCGACATCGTCGGGGCCTCAAAGCGCCCTCCCCACGACAGCATTGGCCCTCGTGGCCTTAGAGTCGAGATGCGCGCCAGCACTGGCCGCGTCGGCCGTGACTGCTAGTCTGCCCGCCGAACTCGCCCTGGGAACGATCTTGACCGACCTTGCCCCTCAGATCGCCGATCGACCGCCGGACGCGGACGAGATCACCGACTACGACCTGCAGCACCTGGTGGTTTATCTGCGTCTGCTGGACGCCGAGCGCGATGGCGCGCCGTGGACCGAGGTGGCGTCGCTCGTCCTGGGCCTTGATCCCGCGGCGGCTCCCGAACAGGCCGAACACTGCTGGCGTGCTCACCTCGCGCGGGCTCAGTGGATGACGCGCACGGGCTACAGAGCGCTCCTGCGCCAGCATGGGAGCTGACGGGCCGCTGCTGGCCGCAGCGCGCCGCAGTTAGCAGCAAGACGTAGCCCGCCGATCTTGAACCCGGAGAGCATCGAGAACGACATCGGTCGGCAGGAGGCTTCCCATGACCGATCTCCCCGCTCCTCTCCGCAACGCGCCCCGCCGGACGATCCGTCCAAACGAACTGCACCGCATGGTCCCTTTGGCCAAGACGACGATCTACGAGATGGAGCGCCGGGGAGAATTCCCACGTCGCTTCGCGCTGACCCGGCGCGCCGTTGTCTGGGACCTCGACGAGGTCGAAGCCTGGCTGGAGGCCAAGAAGCGCGCGGGCATCGACGGCTTAGTGGACCGGGCTCCCGCCCCCGATGTCCGGCAGCGGCGTCATCGTCCGGTCGGCGCTGGCGCCCACGCGACCGCTGCAGGGCGCTAGCACCTGAACCGCGCTTCTCGAAACATCGGAACAAGCTCTTCCATCCGCCGCGTTCAGCCCACCGGATCTAGTGTCACGCCCACAAGTTGGGCGGGTCTGAGCGTCGGCACGTGACGTTCGCCGCGCATCCAGGCGTCGATCATGTCCGCCCACTGCTGGAGCATGTGAGAGCGCTGTTCGGCGTATTCAGCGACGTTGTAGACCCGCCGTGAGCTACGGCTGTCGACGTGGGCCAGACACTTCTCGATCCAGTCACTCTCGAAGCCGATCTCGTTCAGCAGAGTCGAACCGGTCCGCCGAAGGTCGTGGACCGTGAATGGCCCCAGAGGCAGTTCCTGCGCCTTGGCGCGTTCGACGATGGACGTCGTGACCCGGTTGAAGGTCGCCCGTGACATCGGTTGATCGGCTTCGTAGCGCGAGGGCAGCAGGTACGGGGAGTTTCCGGCACAGGTCTTGAGGGCGATCATGATGTCGAAGGCCTGGGTCGACAGATAAATCCTGTGAGGCCGGCTCGACTTCATGCGGGCCGCCGGAATGGTCCAGAAGCCGTTGACGAAGTCGACCTCCTCCCACGTGGCGTCCTGCAGCTCGCTCTTTCTCACCAGTGTCAGCAGGATCAGCTTGAGCCCCAAGCGAATGGTCGGCAGCGTCGGCACCTGCTCGAGGAGCGTGAAGGCAATGCGGATTTCCTTCGGGGTCAGATATCGGTCGCGCGGCACGAAGGACCAGATCGAGCTCTGCGCGACTTCCTTGGCGGGGTTCTCCACCTTCTCACCGTGCAGGCGCGCGAACGCGAAGATCAGGTTGATCTGTTCGCGGACGTGAACCGCCGTGGCCGGGGCGTCTCTCGCCTTCACCTTGGCGCACAGGTCGCGGATGTCGTTCGGTTCTATTTCCGTCAGCAAGCGGTTCTGGAAAGGCCGCTTCACGTCGCGCTCGTAGATGCTGCGGCGCATGGCCCGGGTGCTCTCGGCCATTCGCCCTTCCGTCAGCCAGCGCTCGGCGAAATCGCCGAAGGTCTTGGCGGACTTCAGCCTGGCCTTGTCGCGTTGCTTCTCCATGGCTGGAGAGACGCCTTCGCGGACCTGTCGTCGAGCTTCCATGGCGCGTTCCCGCGCGGTCACCAGGCTGATGCCGTCGGGGCCGTATCGGCCCAGCGTGAGCGTCTCGCGGCGGCCGTGGAGTCGGTAGTCCAGGCGGAAGGTGATCCCCCCCGATGGCGCCACGACCACATAGATACCGTCACGGTCGGTGACCTTGTACGGTTTTTTCTGCGGTTTCAGGGACTTAAGGCGGAGGTCGTTCAGCATGATCGGCGTTTCCCGAACCCCGAAATCGCTGAAAATGGCGCGAAATACCGTCACCCCAGTTTCAGGGGTGCCGATACGCCATTTCCCGAATGATTTCAGGAGTTTGTGGTGGAGAAAAAATACCGTCAGGCCTGACAAAGTGACGGTATATGCCGAAGTTGATCCGGATCAAGCTGAGCGCTAGGCCGTCAGCCAGACGTCAAAACGAAATGGACGCCGCCGATCCTTGGCGATCGACGACGTCCATAAACACTTTTTATTTCAATGAGTTGAACTCTCGAAACGATCCCAGCGGATCGTCCCGGATTCCAATCAGATCATTCCCACTCGATCGTGCCGGGCGGCTTGCTGGTCACGTCATAGACGACCCGGTTCACGCCTCTGATTTCATTGATGATCCTCGTGGCGGTTTTGCCCAGGATCGGCCAGGGGAATTCGAAGAAGTCGGCGGTCATGCCATCCGTCGAGGTGACCGCGCGCAGGGCCAGGACGTTCTCGTAGGTGCGGGCGTCGCCCATGACGCCCACCGTCTTCACGGGGAGCAGCACAGCGAAGGCCTGCCAGATCTGGTCGTAGAGGCCGGCGTTGCGGATCTCTTCCAGATAGATGGCGTCGGCCTCCTGCAGGACCTTGACCTTTTCAGGCGTGATCTCGCCGGGGATGCGGATGGCCAGGCCCGGGCCGGGGAACGGGTGGCGGCCGACGAAAGCGGGCGCCAGGCCCAGCTCGACGCCCAGGGCGCGGACCTCGTCCTTGAACAGTTCACGCAGCGGCTCGACCAGCTTCAGCTTCATGTAGTCCGGCAAGCCGCCCACATTGTGGTGGCTCTTGATCACCGCCGAGGGGCCGCCGCGCGCAGAGACGCTCTCGACCACGTCGGGATAGAGCGTGCCCTGTGCCAGGAACGCCGCGCCGTCGATCTTGGCGGCTTCCTTGTCGAAGACCTCGATGAACAGGCGGCCGATCGTCTTGCGCTTGGTCTCCGGGTCGCTGACGCCGGCCAGCTCGCCCAGGAACAGGTCGCCGGCGTCCACGTGGACCAGCGGGATGTTGTAGTGGTCGCGGAAGAGGGTGACGACCTGGTCGGCCTCGTTCTTGCGCAACAGGCCGGTGTCGACGAACACGCAGGTCAGCTGCGCGCCGATCGCCTCGTGGATCAGGACGGCGGCCACCGAGCTGTCGACGCCGCCCGACAGGCCGCAGATCACCTTGCCGTCGCCGACCTGGTCACGGATCTTCTGGACCATCTCCTGGCGGAAGGCCGCCATGGTCCAGTCGCCGGTCAGGCCGGCCAGGGCCAGGAAGTTCTTGTAGATCTTGGCGCCGTTGACCGTGTGGTAGACCTCTGGGTGGAACTGGAGGGCGTAGATCTTCTGGGCGTCATTGGCGATGGCGGCGAACGGGGCGCCGGTCGAGGTGCCGATGACTTCGAAGCCTTCCGGGATGGCGACGACGCGGTCGCCGTGGCTCATCCAGACGGTTTCCATCTCGCCGACGCCGGCCAGGCCTTCGAACAGCGGGCTGGCCTTGCCGATGGTCAGCTCGGCGCGACCGAACTCGCCGGCGTGGCCGCCCTCGACCTTGCCGCCCAGTACGTCGCACAGCAGTTGCTGGCCGTAGCAGATGGCCAGCATCGGCAGGCCCAGGTCGAACAGCTTGCGGCCGATGCGGGGGCTGTCTTCTTCCAGCACGCTGGCCGGGCCGCCCGACAGGATGATGGCCGAGGGCTTGTAGGCGTCGACCAGCTCTTCGGCCTTGTCGAAGGGATGGATCTCGCAATAGACGCCGGCCTCGCGCACCCGGCGCGCGATCAGCTGGGTCACTTGGCTGCCGAAGTCGACGATCAGGACGCGCTGGTGGTGGGTTTCGGTGGTCATCGGCGGATCTCCAGCGGTCATGCGTTCAGGTCAGGGCGTGTAGGACGATCGCTCCAGCACGGCGGCGAAGAAGCCGTCCGTTCCGGCGCGATGCGGGGTCAGGCGCAGATAGCCTTCGGGGGTGACGTGCGTGACGCCGTCCAGGGCGATCGGCTTCACGGTGAAGTCGGGGTGGCGCTCGAGGAAGCCGGCGACGCGGTCCTCGTTCTCGTCGGTCAGCAGCGAGCAGGTGACATAGACCATGCGGCCGCCGGCCTTCACGAAGGTCGAGGCGTCCTCCAGCACGCTGTCCTGCTCGATCTGGCGCTTGGCCAGCTGGTCGGGCGACAGACGCCACTTGGCGTCGGGATGGCGGCGCCAGGTGCCCGCGCCGGTGCAGGGGGCGTCGACGAAGACCACGTCGATCTTGCCTTCCAGGCCCTTCAGCGGCGTGGCCTCGATCGGCGAGCGGATCTGCAGGTTGCGGACCCCTGCCCTCTGGCCGCGACGAATGGTGTCGGCCAGGCGGCGGGCGTCGCTGTCGTGGGCGAAGATCTGGCCGGTGTTGCCCATGGCGGCGGCCAGGGCCAGCGTCTTGCCGCCCCCGCCGGCGCAGAAGTCCAGCACCTGCTTGCCCTTGACCTCGCCGGCCACGGCGGCGGCGATCTGCGAGCCCAGATCCTGAACCTCGAACCAGCCCTTGGAGAAGGCCGGCACGGCTTCCACGGACGGCGTGCGATCGGCGGCGGCCGGAGCCGGGATGCGGAAGGCGTTGGGCAGGATCCCGGCCGGGGCGGCGTGGATCGGGGCCAGGGCCTTGGCGCCGCGCTCGGCGTCGGTCTTCAGGGTATTGATGCGGAGGTCGACCGGGGCGCGTTCCGAAAGCGCCCGCATCTCGACGGCATGTTCAGCGCCCAGGCTGCGGGCGACACGCTCTTCCAACCAGTCGGGATAGTCACCGGCCACCGGGGCTGGCGCACCGTCCAACGAGACCGGATCGGCCAGACGTTCGCGCTCGGCGTCAGTCAAAGCGCCGAAGCCGTGCTCTTCCGAAGCCGCCTCAGCGATCCGCTCCGGCGTCCAAGTCCAGGTGAAGGCCAGCACGCCCAGCACGACGCCGCGCGCGCTCGTGTCGCCCATCATCCAGCCCAGCGAGCGTTTGCGGCGCAGCGCATCCAGGACGAGGCCCGAGACGAAGGCGCGATCCTTCGAGCCGGCGTAACGCGCGGCCTCGCCCCAGCGCTTCAGGGCCATCTTCACCGGAAAATGCCGCGCCTCGATCTCGGTCAGAACCTCGATCGCCGCTGAAACCCGTCCGCCGTCGCGCATCAGACCACCAGGGCCGCGAGCAGCATCAAGATCCCGACCATCGAGGCGACCCAGGTCAAGCTGCGCACGAACGGTACGCCCAGCGCATAGAGCGGAATATAGACGGCGCGCGCGACCACATAGGTCACGGCGCCATAGGCGGTCAGCGCGCCGAGGCGACCGCCCAGATAGTCGATGAGCACCAAGGCCACGAAGAACGGAAACGTCTCGCGGAAGTTGGCGAAGGCGCGTTCCAGGCGCCCCGCGACGCCGGTCAGGACGACCGGCTCGTCGCGGGGACCCGTGTTCCACTTCAAGCCACGTTGAGGCTGGGCGGCCGCGGCCGCCCACAGCAGGTGGATGATCCCGATCAGGACCGCCGCCGCCACCATCTGAAGCTCGAAGGCCATCCGCATCGCTTAGACCGCGCTCGGATAGTTGGGGGCTTCGCGCGTGATCATCACGTCGTGGACGTGGCTTTCACGCAGGCCGGCGCCCGTGATGCGCACGAAGCGAGCACGCTTCTGCAGCTCGGCGATGGTCGGCGCGCCGACATAGCCCATGGCCGCGCGCAGGCCGCCGACCAGCTGGTGCAGCACCGGCGAGATCGGGCCCTTGAACGGGGTCTGGCCCTC
>OUNM010407927.1_pt1 | contig 26034 bp, 39 predicted proteins | sample 1769961 | NCBI WGS metagenome assembly OUNM01 (sample SAMEA3914820, study PRJEB12502) | metagenome | biome: forest; material: soil | place: USA | collected 2012-03-12 | depth 0.3 m | reverse complement strand
GAATTCAGCTTGAGGATGAAGTGGGAGACGCTCTCTGCGGCAGCAAGCACACGCACACCGACCTAAGCACTAATTCCTCTGCAACGTCTGATGCGTTGACTAAAGGCGTGGCGACCGGTCTGCAGCAGTGTCAGGAATACCGGAGGGTTGAACTGCGATCTAGCAAACAACGAATACGGAGCCATGCAGGGTTGCGGATTCGAAGAGCACTGGAACATCATGCTACCCCGAGTGATTTGAGGGGGCTTCGTTGCATCAGGAAGTATGGTGGCCGAAGCTCAGCTGCGCTGCCGAGCTGGCCATGGTGAGGAAACGGTGCCGATATGCTCCAATGCTAGTTCCTGGAGTACACAGAGCCCGGCCATGTCCAGATAAGCATGAAAACGCACAGCCTCGCTTTGTTGTTGGCTTCCACGGCCACCTTGAGCTCATGGTACACTGGAAGGGCCGGACAAGGCCGCGAAACGAGATCAATATGCCCAAGCACATGGCTCTCTCGCACGACGGCGCTTCCCCGGATACATGGTCCCTGTTGCCAGGATCTGATAGCATCGACCTTGGGCGTCACAGTCGGATCTGCTCTTGAGGGAACCCAAAAATGCCGTGCCGATGAGGCCTGAGATCTGCACTTGGTGGACAGCCCGAGGAGGCACTCCCTGCCTTCAGGCACTGCAGACGGCAAAAACGCCACAGACTCAGGGCCCCTTTCATTGCCTTGCCCTTTGCCCATCGTTGGTTTCCGCAGCGGGCCAGGCGTGCGGCGTGCGGCTGTTGGTGGGTGGTCAACCTGTCTCACGGCGCATCTGGGCGATCGGTATCTGCTGCCACGGGCAAGTACCTGCTCGTACCCAGCTGTCTCAGGGCGCCCCTCTGCTGTCACGGGCGGCTGCTACGGGCCCCCGAGGCTGCTGGCCGCTGCCCGACTCAATTAGGGAGGTCCGCGCGGCCAACACCACCGGCGGCTGCAGAAAGACCCGGCGACCGCAAGGGTACCCCGTTCTGAAGAGCCAAGCGAGGATCAAGATCCGTCAGAATAAGGAAGAAGAGCTTCGTCGGGCAGCAAAAGCACACCCGAAGGCGCGGGTTCTCCTGCCCGTCGGATGACGAGTTGACGAGTTGGCAAAGCCACGCTGCCTCCGGGGCCGCTACGCTTGGAAGGTGTGCCGTTGCGGCGCGTAGACTGGGCAATCGGATACCTTGGACTGAGACTCGGCGAGGAGAGGTTGCGAGCAATCCCCAGCCCCGCTGGGATATTGTTTATGCCTAACAAAGGCCGGTGAGCGACGCCGCAGCTGCGTCCTGGACGGCAGCCTCCCCGCCTCGACAAGGTGGTGTGCCCAGTTCTCTCGTGCGTATGGCACGCTGCATTGAGGATGGTTGGGGGGAGGAGGTAAGTGGGGGGAGGCGGTCGGGTGCCGAGCAGTCCATATCGGCGAGGCTTGCCAAGGCAGTGACAGTCGTCCAGAGCAACCCCGAAGCGTCCGCAGCAACGTGATGGATGGCCTGGATCGCGGCAGCAGCCGGTGGAGAGGGCGCAGGAGAGAAGTAATCCATCGAGCACAAGAAAGCCCCAGCTCCGGAATCTGGATGGCACCCCGCCACTCTTCACACCCTCTGCGTGTCAGCGTGGGCACGTCTGGCCAATTGTCGCGCCACATTCCGTCGCGGGGAATATCTTTGCTCTGACGTGTTGACCGGTGAGCTCAGAACCGTCGACGGTAGGTGTCGGTATAAGACGGCCCTGACGTCGAAGGCACCCTCTCTAGGCGCCTCTCCCTGCCTTGTCCCAAGCAGGAACTGTTTGTTTGGAAGAGATGCCGGATCCCCTCACGTTTGCGGGGCGTCGGAACAGAGCCCGGCAACTTGGGGATGGTGGTCTGCACAGAGTAGCACGGCGCGAGCAGCACGCAGCAGCAGGACATGGTCCAGAGCTCAGAGCTCTGAGCTCTGAGCTTGGAGTGGCGGGGCATGCCCCAAACACGGCAACAAGCAATAATTGAAGCACGGATGATGGAATGGAGTGTGGCTGCTCATTGCTTCCAATCCGGCCTAGCCTCGTAGGTTGCTTTGCCGTCACCGGTCGTGTGGCATTTGCATCTGCATCTGCATTGGGGTTGGGATTGGGATGGGGGGCGACGGTGAGCGAGATGTGCATTTCAGGTTGCGTTGCTGCGCGTGATGGGGAGCGGAGAAGACGGGCCATCCAGCCCCTTCCTGCTTGCTTGCATCGGTTGCAGTCTGCAGGCAGCACTGCTCTGTGCCTTTTCAGTTAGGCACATCCATTATCAATTTTCAATTAGACGCGGCTTCCCGAACCCGGCAAGGTCGAGATGGTGGAAGCACTGGAAGGTGCTCTGACTCCCCTCAGTCCCCTGCCAGGCAGCCCAGGCTCCACCTGGGTACCTGTGCCTTCAACCCTGCCTTCCTGCACATGGAAAGTGGGGCCGTCAATTGGACTAGCACGGGTTCAGTTTAGCTTCTCGCACCTTATGCTGTGCTGTGAGCTTGGCAGATCGAGACCCCACCAGCCCTTCAACTACAGAATAAACATGGGACAAAGTGCAAACATCCATCCATCGGGACCGGACGCCTGCGGATTGCCTCGCCGGTTGCTGCTGGGAGTCCTCCATCCCGGTCACTCTCCTCCCTTCCCTCTCCCCATCCGCAGATCCATCATCCCAGGACAGATCGCATCCGAAACCCGCTGGGCCCAGATCCGCTCCTCTGTCCGAGCAACTTTCCGTGGCTTGCGGCTTGAGGCCCAGACATCGAGAGCAGCAAGCAGGATGGAAGTCTTGCCGGCGCCTCTTTTTTCTTCTTTTTTTCCTCCTTTTTTCCCTCCCATTTTCCATCTTCCACCATGGCTGGTCGATGGCCGTCTGACAAGCCTGCCGCCCCGGAGCATTGTGGTTTGTGGTTCATGCAAGACACGGGAGCGGGCTCCTGGCGTGCCGGCTGACAGATGGTTGAGAGGTGAAACAATGCTGCTCGACCCCAGATGGCCCCATGGTTCGTCTGCCGGCGTTGCTCAGCGGCAGCATAGGCTCGGCGAGAAGCTGAGGGAGGCGGGCGGCGCGAGATGAGGTGTCACATGGCACAAGATCTGGGAACAGCAGCAAGATGTGGCCAAGTATGGGGGAGCATGCGCAGCGCACGCTCTGAGGCGTCCCTGTGTCGCAGCCGATTTGCGCCCCGCCGGCCGCGGCACCGGTCCGGCAACCGATCAAGCCGTGCAGGTGAGCGTCGACGTCAACGCCAGCATGCTTCCAGGCTGCGCAGCCAGCGCGACAGACAGTGTGTGATACGACCTGCCAACCGCGGAAACGGATCGCTGGGTTGCCATCACACCTGGAATCTCTGCGCACGCCCGGGCTTCCAGGAATCCATGCTCCACCGCTGGCTCGCGCCCGCCGTCGCCGACTGGATGGCTGGACGAAGCGTTGACAGTAACGGCCCGATCCGATCCGGCGAGCTGGCACCATGGCACTCCCGGCTTGCTCCCTTACTTCCGGTGTGCATCCCATGGATCCATCCAAAGGCATGGAGATGGGCCAGGGAAAGTGGAACCTTCCATGAGTGAAAGAACAAGGCTCCTCCGGCCAGCACTGCTGGCGTCTCCGCAGCGGTCTCGCCACGAACCAACGGAGCCTGAAGTGCTGGAGCGTCTGCCGTCGTGCGGAGCCGACCTGGCGAACCCAGCCCCGAGGTATCGCCCAACTGTGCCCATCCAAGTGACACCCTGAGCCGCCCGCCAATCGCCAGCCATGTCGTCCGTGAAGCCGCCGGGAGTAACGGCCGAAAGAACATCGGATCTGAAACAGTGGGGTTAGTCACCTCCCTCTCCCGCCACGGGGAAGCTTCACCATGCCTTTGTCGTCGTCGGATTGGTGAGTGGACGGATGCATCGATCTCGAATCAGACGGGAACCTGCACAAGCGACCTTTCCCGAATTGCCCGCTCCTACGCCGTAGTCGGCGTTTCGACGCCAGCAGCTCATATCCGCATGCATCCAGGCAACACGAAGGCATCCCACACTTGCCTCCTTGGAGAAGTCAGGGACCGAAGGGTATTATTCTTGGGTCATCATTCAAGCGTCTCTGCATCGAGACAATGGCCCCCGGGCTCGGATGCGGGATCCAGTCGTCAGCTGCTCCTTGTCCGGGCAAACTGCGCAAAGCAGGCTGCGCATCTTGCTTGAGCCTGCCCTCTTCGCCAAAAGCCCGCCCGTCAGGCTTGCCTTGGGCGCCCGAGGCGCCGCTCTTCGACCATCCGCCAACCGCCAGCTACCAGAGCACCATCAACCGCTTTAGGCCTGAAACGGGGCATTGTAGCATGAAAACGCCCAGGCACAACCTTCATGAACGGCTAGCTCCTTCGCCCTTCACGTGTCGTGAAGGACCCACCTCCTCCTCGAGTGGGACAACTGCCGGGTGGCTTTGTCTCTGGTTCCGCTGCATGGCTCTGTCGGCCGTTGCCGAAAATGCCAGGTCTATAGGGCCGAAAGCTGGAGGAGTGCCGCGAGGGGACGTTCAACTACGCAGCCCCCACTGATCGACGTGACTGGGGACTGTCTTTCTCTCATGAAAGCCTCACGTTTTGAGGCGGCCTGACCGCAAATTCATTGGCCGCCGCAGCCGGGCTTGCCCCCTTCCCCAACCCCCACGCCCTAGGAGACGGCACGCTCTGACGACAAGCCCACGATCAGATCCGCACTGAGGATTGAAAGAACAAGCCGCTCCTCCATCGCCAAAAGCTTGTTACCTTGCCTGCAACAAGCCGATGGTGGATCGTCTTCTGGCCGGCATGCCAACCTTTCCGTTACGGAAACGGATGTTTGTGGCCTGTCATCGGCGGGCCTCGAGGCTAGGGTTCTTGCGGAGCTAATGCACGGAAAACAAAGGCGCAGAAGCCCACCCGGGCCTTGCCAAGATCGTGATTGATTCTCAACCGCTGACTCTCGAAGCCATGTCCGGGTCGCTCAGTGGCCAACATGTCCGGGGCAACTCCAAGCCCGGATCACGCCGACCGCAAGCAACAAGGCTACGGGGCCACTCATCTAGCCTTCCACGGGAGACAAGATGCCAAGCCGGTCTTGTCTTGCTCGGAGACCAGATATCCGCTCGTGCAAGAGGTATCTGTGGTGAGTGACCGGGTTTGGTTTGGCCGAGGCACTGACCACTGGGACCCCGCGAGTCCAATGACATGCAACTCGGCGGCTCCTTGCTTTGGCTGTTCAGTGCGGTCCTTTGCCCGACACTGAGTTGGCCGAGGAGAGTGGTCGTCCACAAACTTGCATGGGGGCCCCCGATGGGTCCCATCCACTGGTACCTGGGCAGTGACGCTGGAAGAGACGCAATCTAACCCCCCCATCAGCTCTTGTCCGGCTGGCTGTATCAAGGCTTTCGCCCGCTCCTTGACTTAAGAGACTGGGGGCACTCTAGACCCCCGCCGTGCTGCTTGTTCTCTGGCCGTTGTCTCAAAGCTCTGCACAACCTCGCCTACTCGGCCAAACTTTTAAGAAGACACAATAACCCCATATCCAACTCGCCCATTCTCTTTCTGAGTCTTCCGGATTTTCCTTCCCGACGTCCTCCTTTTCTCAGGCGCTGGACAGGCCAGTTTGAAGGCACACACACACACCAAGCACCTTGTACCACGCTCTCTGTTTGCTGGTCCCTCCCTCAGCGAGCATCCCTATTTCCCCGTCGCTCCTGTGCGATCCCGCTCAAGCCACTACTTCAGAGTTCGACGCCGCCATTGCCGACAGCATCACCCGCTGAGAAGAATATTGCACCCGAAACGAGCACGGCGCACTTGCATCGACACACCGCCGCGGGCAGTCATCGGTTTTTGGAACATCGCGAGCCGCCTCAACGAACCAAAGAACTCCGCCTGTGCACAGAACGACCAATCGAAGTCCATCCCCACGGCTTTCCCCTATCGGAGACTGGCGCTCGTCTCTGGCAGCTTGAGCCTTCTCTTCGGCGTTGAGGGGATCCCTTTCGAGGTAAGCGGAATCGCTGGCTTGCTTCTCTGCATGTGCATTCCCGCCCGGTTCCGTGTGGGCGTCTTTTCAAGGCAACCAGACTAGAGCGGGCCTCGTGTCGAGACAACGGCTTCCTGCGGCACCGACGGACCCCTCGAACAAATCAGAACGGCCCCCGACGCCTTGTGATGGCCTCGGTAGCCCTTTCATGTCGGCGTCGCATATTGTCGCGGGTCCGTCTACGACAGGGACTGCCCTGTGACTCAGGGCGCGGATGTTGGCGAAATGGGCGAAGCTTCATCAACCGCCGTTGGCGTGAGGACCTCGGAGAACGCCCAATCCGGGTGACTTTCGGTCATCTCCAGCCCCTTCGTTGATCCGCGAGATCTCGACTCGTCGGCGCGACAAGCGGTCGGGCCAACCGATATGCTTCCGAGCCTGCATCAGGGCAACTTGCCGGGGCCTTTTCGCGGCAGCGTGGACTGGCGTTGGCCCAGCTTGCTGACGGGAGAAGCGGGCTCTGACAGGCGAACAAGACACGCTGACCACTGCGGTGCAGGTGTTGTAAATTGTGTCCTTGGCATGACTGGGGTCCCGTTGGAGGTCAGTCAGCCAATCCCGTCCCTGAGACACTCCGCCCCCCGGATGCACCCTCGCGCAGTTTGGGAAGGAGAGGCAAACGGGGCCCTCCTCGAGCTCTGAGAATCCGCTCGCCCAACAGGTCAATCATGCCGCCCTGTCCCGGGGCCCTCTCCGGGCAGAGGGCGGCAGCAGAGACACCAGAATACCATGTCCGGGATTCGGAGAACAGTCGAGCTGACCGAAGCCTCGAGCTCTCTCACAGGCGCGGCAACCATTCAGAGAGTTCCTGGTCCTCAACAGCGGCACCTCGCTCCCGGCTGGAGCAGAGGAGCGGCGCATGAGTCAACAACTCCCCAAGGTACTTGCTCTCTTTCCTTTGCCCGTGTCCCATAGCCGTCCAGACCAGTGAAGACGGCCGATGCGTTGCTCCAACTGTCCCGACGACACCAATTTGTTGGCAATCAAAACCGTATAAAAGCCGGCTTCCCCCCAGCGCATGGCGGCAACGGACGCCAAACCCCAGCAGCCCCCTGCGCATTGCGTGTGGACAAACTCAAGGTCAGTGACAGCCTCGAAAAGCCACAATCATTAACCCCTGCACATTGTCTTTGAGCATTCCTTTGTCTGTTACTCTGCCTGCCTCTGTCCGCAAGAGCGGGACGAGGCTGCAGGCCCTCAACACTTATTTTAGCGCCTGGACTCTGCGCCGTTTGACAGCCGTTTTCTTCTTCACTCGACTGGTCCCGCCCTTTCCGATCCTCGGGCCAGAGCCGGGACCCTGCCTGCTGCAGCATGCAGTTGCTGGCCATGATCTGACGGGCCAGGGGTCCTCTCCATTGCCCCTCGCTCTCACCAATTGCGACCAGCGGGACTCGGAACGGGTCTTGCTCTGCAGTCCTTGTCCTCGCGCCCCTCCCCCAAGCCCCGGACATCATCAACCCTCAAGTGAAAGGGGGCGTCGATGGCAGACCAACAAGTCACGCCTCAACGCCGAGGGCGACCTACATAATCCATGGTCGCATCCCGACTATGAAGCGCGTCTGCAGAGCCCTGCTGCTGGCTGTTTCCGTGAATGCGTGCCTCTGGCCGCACACTCAATGGCCCGAGTCGAGTGGCATGTACCCCTGTCGGTGCATCGGGTACCCTCGTTGTACTGGATGTACCCCGAACATGCCTGCCTCGATGCGATGCGGTCATCGACGTTGCAGCAGCCCGTCGAGGTGCTGGAGCCCGGAGCCGGGTATCAGACCAGCTCTTTGCCAGAGGCCGCAGAGCAGGCAGGGCACGACGGCCGTCAGCAGAGCAAACAATTTTTTATTTTACACTCCCGGCTTGCTGCCTGCTTTCACTGCCTCACGCTCTCCCCGTTGTCCGTCCCATTCAAGGCCCCCCATCCCCTTTTTGTTGGTCTCGCCCCCACCGCTTCCTCCTGCTCGCACTCTCTCGTCTCAGCTCCAATTCGACCCCTCTGCCATCGAGGCCGGCCGCCGGTCTGCCAGCCCATTGCTGATTACGCCACAGGTTTCAATTTCGACCACCGCTCCCACTCGCCGGCTTCCTGGGAGACGCAGCCAGATATGCCCCCAGCCCAGTGCTCGTCCCCGCCTTGAGAGGGGTTTTCCTCGCTGCACTCGGATCCTTTGACTCATATTTTTGTTTTTGGCACCTTGGCTGCCTTGACTGCGGCGCTTTCGAGGATCCCGCACGAGAAAGGAGACGAGGGGTTGGCAGAAGATGGCAGTTTCAATCTAACAGGTGCGTTTTATAGCAGGACTTCGTCGAGCCCTCTCCGCCCTCAGGCCCTGGGCTGGACTACCTCGATATCCCGGCCCCAACTGACATGTGGTAAGTAAACCGCCTGGTTTCTCACTGATTGGCCTCTTTCTTCCCTTCCGCGGTGGGGAGGGCCCGGGTTTCTGAAGCACCTTGGCTCCATCCGCACTTACACCCTTACTTCCCTTCATTAAGTTGGCCTCAAGGGCCCTCCCGCTCTCTCCCCACCCCTCTACGCACACCCTCTCCCTTCAAAGCTCCCGAGAGCTGCGTGCAAGTGCAGCCATAAAGCCTCCAGCACGGCGCTCTCCCGCCGCCGATTTGCTCGGGTTTTCCTTCTTCAACTGGCATCCCCGAACGCTGCCTTCTCGTTTTCCGATGGTGTGTAAGTACTGCTACCGTCGCCATCCTGGCTCTTTCTCGTCGATCGCAGCGGCGACTAAGAGATGGGCTCTCCCTCTTTTGCGCGTTCCGTGTTACCTGGATCGATCGCCGTGAGAGCCTTGCTCCCGCGCCGTTGCCGCATGCGCCATCTTCGCTTTTCCGATTGCTGGTGCTAAGGCTGCCGCGACACCCCCTGCAAGTGACTTGTGCGCTGGGATGACGGGCTCCGTCATACCGCCAGCACTCGGAGTCGCACAAGGCCCAGCCTGGGAGCACAGCGTTGCGGGAGCGATGGCGTGGATGGAAGACCATACACACCCCACCCCACCCCCCCTCCCCTTCCCTTCCTTTTTCTGTCGCGCTCCGCCCCCCCTGCTCCGTGCATGGCACGCCGGTTGCTGACCCGGATGCGCCTCCAGCTTCACCCAGGGCTCCACCACCTCCCTGTCGACAATAGAAACACCAACCCAGCCCTCTCCATATTTAAGTTTAATCCCACCGGGCCCTCAGCCGCCCGTCACGCCGTACTCCCCCGAGAGCGGCCACTATTATACTCCTGCTGCTCCCGTCTTCCCCAGTCTCGACGTCAGGCCTCGACTGGGCTCCAAGTAGGTGACATTCACCGTCGTTGTCGTTATGATCCCACGAGCCCATGGCGCATCTCTTCTCCCCAGTCGCTTACGGCGGTAGCAGTAGCACGGCCGGCCAGGGCATGGCACATGCCCATCGGTCCACAACATTGCCGCATCCAGGAACGCATCTGAGCGCCCGAGAGCTCTACACATCGGCGACGCCCGCCTTCCGGAGGCCGGACCACCACATCCAGCGGTCGCCTTCCTTCTCCAGCATACGACGCCACAACCCGCTCTCGCCAACCAGCACACCGGCCGCGTACGGATCTCTCAAGATGGACGCGGGTTACCCCGGGTCCAAGACCCAGCCGAGCATCCCCCCGCTGCTCTCCCTGACGTCTCTCGGCCACCTCTCGTACGGCGACACACCCATCAAGGTCGACATCGGCGGCGTCATCGACAAGGGCTTCTTCGTGGCCGACAGCGAGTGGACCTGCTACCGGCGCAACTACTTCTCGTGCGTGTGCTCCTTCTCGCTGACGCCCATGATGCACAACTCGCCGATCCACTTCCTCCCGACGGGGTCGACCCACCCGTACAACGTGTTCGGGTTCGCCATGTGCATCTCGGCCGTCGTGTCGGACAATGACAGTCACACGATCGACCTGGTGCAGCACACGCCCAAGCGGGACAAGGGACCGATCGCCAAGCCCGAGAAGGTGCGCCTGTCGGCCAAGCCGCCGCAGGCCAGCCATCACCCGCTGACGAGCCTCTACGCGGGCCCGGACGGCAGCCTCGGGTCGTCGAGGTACGAGCAGGGCTTCGGGCAGCCGCAGCAGAGCTCGGCGCCGACGGAGCACACGTTTGAGCGCATCCAGTTCAAACAGGCCACGGCCAACAACGGCAAGCGGAGGGCGGCGCAGCAATACTACCACCTCATGGTGGAGCTGTGGGCCGACGTTGGCCAGACGGGCGGCACGGATCCGTGGGTCAAGGTGGCCTACCGAAAATCGGCCAAGATGATTGTGCGCGGGCGCTCGCCCGGCCACTACCAGTCGGAGAGGAGAGGGAGCGCGAGCGGCGGCTCCGGCGGCTCCGGCGGCGGCAGCATTGGCGGCGGGTACCCGTCGGGCATGCTCGGGCCTGGCGAGTACCAGACGGGCTCGTCCATGATGGGAGGCGGAGGCTACTCGCAGCACTACGACCCCCGCCCCAGCGGCTACGGCGGCGCGCGTCACCACCACGAGCTGACGATGGAGCCCATGATCTCAGCCGAGGAAGCCAAGGCCATCACCGACACCAAGGGCTACCAGTACTACCCGGCGACCATCTACGAGGGGGAGCAGGACCCGAGACATCACCAGCAGGTCGAGCTGTTCTCGCACGCGCGCCACGACATCTCGGAGGGCGGCACGGCGCACTCGATGAGCGCCGCCTTCGACCCGATCAAGGTCAAGTCGGAGATGGAGAACGGGCTGCCGAGCCTCTTCTACCACGGAGGGCCTTACTACCTGCCCCGGTGCGGACGGTTCGAGGGCAAGCCGACGTCGAGCGGGCAGTTCCCGACGCTGATCCCGCCACCTTCCACGATGAGCATGACCTAACGAGCGCGAGCCGCGGCAACTGGACTATTTACCACTGCTTCATCTGTCTCTCTTCTTCTTCTTCTTCTTTTTCCCCTTATTCTCTTCTTCTTGTTACATGTGCGATGCATTTACGGCCAAAGACCGATGTGGGAAATGGGAAATGGGAAAAGTCATGGGAGAATCTCAACACACACAAGCCAGGGATTGCAAAAAAAGAGCTTGCCCCAGCCGGGTCGGGGTTTATCACGGGCGGGGATACTACTGCGTACGAGTCTTGCTTTGGGTTTCTTTTCTCCTTTGCGGCGTGACGGATGGGAAACGGCTGGCGTAGAACACAGGACACAAGGACACAGGACACAAGGACGGGGGTACGGGATACATGACGGACGACGACTTTGACTACCTTAATTCGAGGCGATGAGCTTGGAGGGCGCTTTCTCTTCACACGAGTATGAGGGACAGGGAACACATGGGACACGCTGGGACCTGGCGCTGCCTTTCCTGTTTCGGGTTTCTGCACTCCCTCCTCCTGTCTTATGGCTACGGCACGGGGCGGGGACTCGACTCGGATCTGGAAATGGGAACCGGGACCGGGACGGCCCCCGAGGGAGAGAGAGGGGGGTCTCGGAAGGAAAACGGAAGCGTTTCTTCCCTTCTCACTTTTTTTGACCGAGCTTTCTCTCTTTCTAGGAATTCTAAAACGGTACCTTAAGGGGTGTTTTGTGGGAGACGATGGGTCACGCAACGAGACATGGCATTTCCAGGGATACCCGGTGCATTTTCATTTTCCTTTATCTGCTTGGTACTTGTCGTCTTCTCTTCTTCTTTCCCCTCCTTGACTTTTATTTTTCTACATTTCATGTTGCGGTACCTTCATTTCGCTCTGGAGTGGAGGCCTCGACCCGCCGCCGTCTCAGAGACGCTCCTTTGCGCTGGGATTTATCCACTTCCTTGTACGAATTCGCCTAGATTTGTTGGACGATCGCTTCCCTTGTTCTCGGTTTACTTAGCCCAAACTACTGCTGCTACCTACGATGGACTTTGCATGTGATTCGAGGGAGCGTGTCTCGGGCATGACGCGCACTCAGGAGCTTTCTCCGTTCAGCGTAAACCGCCGAGTCCAGTCGGTCCATTTGCCAGACCTCCCACAAGGTTAGCCACAAGGAAGCCACAAAGATTAGCTGGAAGCAGCCGGCAGCTCTGGGCGCTGGGGTGGTACCGATGCTCCCCCATCTGCGTCGGATCTGGTGTGGGTCGATGGGCGGGCTCCCTCAATCCGGCCCTGCCAGTGAGTGCTGCCAGTCGAGCCAGTGCTGCCAGCGGCCCGTTCTGGCCTCGACGTGTGGAATCCCGTCTCACCGGTCTGGGTCTGCGCCAATGCATCCGGGTCCTGGACCCTGCGCCAGGGGGCCGTTATTGGCCCGTGGTTGATTCCGCGGAACGTCCCGTGCTCCCAGTGGTTGGTTAGCGTACCTGAAGCGCATGGCTGACGGTTGGATGATGTTGTGCAGGTATTAATATGTATGCAAGTGGGCGGGTGGGGTTTGAAGAAGTCGAGCATGCTAATTAATTCTCAACAACAAAAAAAGAAGGAGAGTAAACGGAAAGGACGCAAAAGCAAGGAAGATGGAAGGATTGGAACCGTGCATGTTGCAAGTCCCATCCGACTGCAGGTGCTTCTGGCCAGATTGCTCGCCTCGGGTTGCAACTCGCTGCAAAGAACCTGGAAGGCAAGCTGTGGCATGGAAGGTACAGTGCTGTACAGAAGGTACTGCAGAGGAACCTGGCCCGGACCTCAGGAAATCGGGAAGTGGGGGGGGGGGGGGTGTAAGCTGCAGCAGCCCAATCTATTCCGCCCGCCAACTGCAGTGGCCGAAACAAGCTCAACCCACCGTCGACACACGCACAAATCCGGTGCAGAGACGGCCACACCACGACCATCCAGGACACCAAGGACCCCTGGACACCTGTCAGCTCCTCTGCCACACCTTGGGAATTGCAACCTCTGCGTGCTATTTCTCTCTGTCCCGATCTGCAAACCACCCACCCACCCCCCCGCAGCGCCGCCCCGGCTTCCACTCGGCCCTCGTCGGGCTGTGTCACACCGCTTATCCGTCCATCGACCATCTACCGAATCCCCCGGGGAAGAAGCCAGTATGACTTGCATGACCCGTCGTGGACGGCGGATGGGACGGCCATGGCCGGTCATGCCATGCCACGGGCCAGGTTTCCGCTTTCCAATTCCACCCACACACGACGACCGAAATGATTGAAACCGCACTGCCCCGATCCCAACTGGCCCTCCGCCCGAATCCGCAGTCCCGTGCTGACTCTGGCCCGCGATGGCCCTAGGCAGCCGGGAAACAGCGAGGCTCGGAAAGAACCTTCGCAAGTTCAGGTTCGGCGATTGCGGCACAGCGGGCGGCGGGAGACAAACGGCCTGTTGGCAGAGATGAGACTGCGGGGCAGCGCTAACCTTGGCTGGCACTCAACGGGCGGGCTAGGCGAGGGGCACAGAAAAGCACCCGGCGTCACCACCGTCTCAGTGACGCCTGGGGACACGAGAACACGCCGCCGTCACTGCACGCGGGCCGGAATCCAACACCAGAATCCCGAGGAACCGGTACCAGGGCTCGAGTTACCCGTGCCCTCCCAAAAAGGCCCCTGTTGGGAAACACAACAGTGCGCCATCTGCCGGATGCATCCTCGCCGGCATCCTCTTGGCCCGGCGACTCCTGGAACCCGCCGACGGACCCCAGGCAGCAGCAGCCCGGCAGCAGATGCGGAGCTGGCTCCGGAACGAGGAGGATGCCCGACCAGACTCCATCTCCACACCCCGCCGCCGGCAACTGCTGCGAGCTGACGACAACACCGCTCGGATTGCCCATCGCTGCGGCGCATTCGCACCACGGCCACAGGGGGAGGAGCGCTCTCAGCCCTGTTTGGCTGTGGTCCAAATAAGGTTTCGGGACTAAAACACACCGTGATCAACACCATCCTTGCCTGCCATCCAACCCCCGAGCCTGAACGCCCCCAATGACCCACCTGGAACGTCTGTTCATTTTCGCTCATCGCCGCCAAGACACACCAGTGTCTTCCCGCCGTCGCACAACCTTAGCCCGCCCATGCCGGATCCGCTGTTTCTTCCTCCGCTAGTGGCTTTTCGGCATCCAGCTCAACGGCCGCACCAGAAACACGCGCTCGAAAAGAGAGGGCCACCCCAACCAAATCCGGGCTGCGAGGGTTCCGGATCGCCTTCACACTCACGCCAGCCAGGCGCTGCGATGGTCGATCCAGAGGGCAGGGTGAGGTAACCAGGTCTGCCCACGGAACAATCCAGGTAACGTCACGCTGTGGTTTTCTCAGCCCACCTCAACCGCGAAACCGGCGTGGCCACCTCACTTACTCGACGGCAGCGGCAGAGGCATTCCAGAAAACCATGACGCGGCTCTGTCCAAGAGCAGTGGCTGTGGCCAGCGAGGCTTGTGTGGCTGCCAACCGGTGCAGACGGCGCGCACTGTATTACGGCCAGTTTGTCACCGCGATCCGTGCGCCTCGACCTGCCCCATCCCGCACGAAGACTGCGTCGTCAGATGCTTGCTGTGGGAGCCTCCTGCCAGGCGGCAGCGTTGCAGAATGGGGCCCCGGGTCAGCTCACCATCCGCCTCGTCCGGGGAGGGAGGCTAGCACGGATAGTTCCGCCATCACCCCAGGGTGCCCAGCCACGATCCGGCACTGACTGGCGCTTTTGCTTTTTTCCCCGTTACCCGCTTTCGTCACACATCACCTGCCTTTCCTGATCGGCCTCCCCGGGCTTAGCTTCGATCGCGCGTGGCAGATGCGGAAGTCCAATCATGGGCCATGATTGCCGCCTGGTTTCTTTCCGGCACACCCGCCCTTTCGGCGAGGACCCGTCGGCAAGCTGCCTCGGGGCTCCGGCAGCCTTGTACCCGCTGACCGAGAAGACACGGACGGAAAGCGACAGCCTCCTTGCAAACGCGTCCAGCCAAACCCTCACCGCTCCGCCTTCTTGAGGCTTGACGGAACTGACCGCCCTTTAGTTATATTCAACTCGGCTCTCTCTCCATCGGCTCTGCGCAGGAAGATGGCCGGGTCGACGCATCGCCCTCCCAGATCCTTTCCCGTTGTCGAAAAAAGTGACAGGTCATATTTCTCTAGCGACGGCCAATGCCGGTCCCGGGATGGCTCGTGGCTCGTGCCTTGTCGGCCTAGTCCGTCGCGTCGGTCTGAGAAGGGGGTGCGGAACTGACCGCTCAGTTTTAGGTGTGGATTGCTTTGCTTTTCTTTCCTTTTGCCTTCCTGTTCCACGCATGCCATGCCCACCTTTTCTCTTCTTTTTTTGTTCTAAACCCTGGCTTACGGAACACGAATCCCGATGGACTGGCAGGGTTACACAACAGCCATGCCCATTGGTCTCTCCGTCTGGTCTAGTCTCGGTGAAGGGGCTTGGGTCCTCGCCCGGCTCTCTTGTTCAGCCCTACCATCGGCCGTGCGCAACGGCGGGACGGGGCATCGAATTGAGTGGGGTTGCGGCTGAGGATGGCATGGTGGCATTTCGTTGCCAATTGATTTGGAGAGTGGGGGTTAGAGATGGCCGGTTGGCTGCTTCGCCTCCTTTTTCTCTCTTCTGTTGGGGTTTTCTTGCAGTGGGCCGCAGGCCTGGTGGGCTGTTGCTGCTGCGTGAAGGGGGTATAGCTAGCAACGTGGCTCGCCCCGCCGCGTATTCAGACGACGGGGAAGGAGAGACAGATGCGCCGTATCCCGAAGGGCCGCGTGGAAGGACCTCCGGCGGTATCTGTGGGAACGGGCGAGGATGGACTGTCGTTGTGGGTTGCGGCTTGTGCTGCCGTTGAGAGGTGGCGTGTCGAGGGTCAGTCTATCGGATGGCAGGCATGAGGTTGTTGCCGTTATGTTATGCATGGCGTCTGCGGCATGCGCGTGCCCGGATCGGACCGAGCAAACACCGGATGCCAAGAGATGTGATATGTACCAGATGGCATCACGCTGCCGAGATTCTGCACTGCTGCTGCTTGTATGGTGCAGATGACTCGACCGGTGTGCTGCCCCGGCCCCTGCTGGGGATGCCGGAAGTTGAGATGTGTCTGCTCCAAGGGCCAGCGAGGATTTCGTACTTGCCGTTGATGAGGTTAGTTGGTCATGAGTCGTGAGATGCCAGTGAGGAGAGTCGGAGAGGTTTCCAAGTCCTCGGCTGTGGCGCATTCGTACATAGTATTGTACTAAGAGGATACACAGCTGCGAGCCACGAGACAGGACCAACAAGCTGCATAACTATATCCCAGAACACTCCTCCCAACCTACCTCCGCTGTGACCAATTTGTTTGTACCTATACCTTGGTGGTCATGGCACAGGCAGGCCTGCATTTCCACTCAGCCGTCTCTCTCCACCCCGCAAAACAAAGGTTGGCTGCTGTTTCTTGTCATCCTAGGACGAGAAAGGAGAGAATGGAAGACAAACGAACAAAAACATGCTCCTGCTACCGTTGCTGGCCCTCGGTTATCATAGCTCGGGGGGGATAACAACGCCCACTCTCCGCGCCCGCCTCGATACCAGCTCAATTATCTCCCTCTGTCCTTTGGGACCCCGTTCGGGTATCACGCCCACAACGCATCAGGCACGGGAGACTCACGAGCCAAAAGTCGTCAACAAAACAGTAACTCATAACTTTGTCTCTAAATGACCCCAACCCCCCAACCCCGCCGCCCCAAGTCACTCAGGCCCAAAGCAAAAACAATCTCATTTACCAAACCAACACAACAACACCAGGCCAACGCTCCCGTCCGCCGTTCGCCTCCCCCCCAAAAACAACCTAACTTCCCAAATAAGCCCTAACAGCCCCCTGCAGCCGCCCCGCGCCCTCCCCAAGCAGGTGCGTCAGGTTCTCCAGGTCGTCCGCAGCGGTGATGCCAAAGCGGCGCACAAAGTCCTTGGCGGCGCTCTCCAGGTCGCCGTAGTCCTCGCCCGGCCCGCCGCCGCCGCCGCCGCCGCCGGGCCCGTCGTCGGTCTCGGGCCGGCCAAAGTAGGCGTTGGAGGAGATGGCCTGGGCGCCCTCGAAGCCTTGCAGGCGCGACTTGGCCTCGGCGGTGGCGCCTGCTTCGAACATGCCCTTGCCGAAGAACTCGTCCGAGGAGATGGCCTTTTGGGTGCCGAACTTTTTGCGGGCGTAGGTTTCGTCGTCGTCTGTTTGGGTGGGCGGTTCGTTAGCAAAGAGTGGTTTGTTGAGAGGAGGGAGGGAGGGAGGGGCATGAACGCACCGTCGGCGGATCCCTTGATGGGTCCGACCGAGCCGAAGCCGCCGGCGCTCTTCTTCTGCGCGGCGGCCGGCTTGCCGACCTGCCCGAACCCGAGCCGGCCAATGCCCATGCCGAGGCGCTCCACCTCGGCGGCCGACTTCTCGCGCGCCTGTGAGGAGCCGTAGCCGCCGCGGGCGGGGCTGACGGGGGTGGGCGAGATGATGGCGGCGCTGTCGGTCTTGCCGGCCGCGGCCTTGGCGGCGGGCGCCTCCTCCTCGTTGGGGTCGTAGCCGAGCTTCTCGATGCGCTCGGCCTCCTCCTTTGCCTTCTTCTCGGCCTCGTCAAAGTCGATGGTGATGTCGCCGCCGCCGCCGATCTTCTTGGCGCCCAGCTTGGACGTCACCTTCTTGGCGCCGAGGATGTTGGCCTTGCGCGGGCCCGTCGTGCTCGATCGTAGCGCGGCCGAGGTAGTGATGCGACTGGCGGCCGGCTTGGCCTCGGCGTCGGGGCCCTTGGCAAGCGGTGACGCGGCGCGCGCGGTGTCCTTGCCGATCTGGGCATTCAGGAACGGGGACGGGGTGCGGCCGACGACGGGGGGCGTGGCGGTTCGCGAAATGGGCGGGCTGAGCTTCTTAACGGCAGGCCTGCTCCATGACGAAAAGAAGTCGTCCTCCTCCTCGGCGGGGGTGTCGCCGCTCTCGGCGCCCTCGGCGGCGTCGTTGATCACCACCTCCTCGGGGTATTCCTTGGCGTCCCTGGCGGCCCTCTTCTTGAGCTCCTCCTTGTACTTGACGGCGGCGTTCGACGTGTACTTTGTCTTGGGGTCCTTGCTGTTGAGGGCGGCCGAGCCGCCGTTGGACTGGAAGAACTTGGTGGCCGACTCGTTGCCGCCGACCTTCATGACGCGCAGCTGGTCCCATTGCCATTCTGACGGGGCGAGGTTAGATTATTGATATAGTAGGCGCGGCGCGGGAACATACGGTCGAGGTTAGTAGACCGGACAAAGGAGATGTGGACGCCGAGATTGCGGTGGTTGGCGGAGCAGTCGAGGCACAGGTAGATGCCCAGGGGCACCGAGGTCCAGGTTGGGTTCTTCTGGCCGCAGTCGAAGCAGACCTGTGAGGGCGTTGCTGGTTAGCATACTCTATGCCGGCATCCAAGTGGCAGAGGGAATGGTGGGCTGCTTGCCTTGTTGGCCTGCTTCTTCTTCAGCGTCTCGAAGATCTTGAGCGACTGCTGCTTGGACGCGAGACCGCTCATCTTGGCGACTGTTCTCGTGCAATCTGCAGGGCGAATCGGGTCGGGTCGGGTCGGGTCGGCAACCGCGGAGGGAGAGGTGAGTTGCGACAAGTTGCCGGGTCGCAAAAGCTGCGATCGTGGTGGTGGGTGATGGTGGTTTCAGGAGAACCTGGAAGGTCCAGAAGTATCCACGGAGTCCCGAGTGCGGAATGTGGCCAATACCTTGCCCCGCTAGCCAGATGCAGTCTAGTGTTTTCCACCTGGCTTGCCCCCCGCCCTCGTCCCACCCAAATTGCCGGGCCGGCACTCAAAGGCGCGTGCGCATTGAAGAAAGGAAGCTCCAAGCTCCAGGCTCGGTCGGGATTCGACACCCCTCGCAAGCAGATCATCAGCCCACCACCAACAACAAAACAGCCGCCAGCGATGGGCACCGCCAAGCCGCCATGATAAATCGAGTCACGGTTTCAGGGCTGCGACTGCGGCCGCGGTCCAGCAAAATCACGACAACACCATCAGCAGCGACAGCACTCGCCCTCCCGCTGCAGCAGTCCCCCCTCCCCCTCCCACTGTCCTCGTACAGCCTCCGCCGCTATGCCACGCAACACCAGCAATCCACCCCCGAATCTCGCCGCCGCGCCGTGACCCCCTTCAATGACGACGGCCGCGTCCCCTGGACCGAGCTCTCAATGGGCGAGAAGACGGGCCGCGCCGCGCAGCAGACCTTCAACTTTGGCATGGTCATCGTGGGGCTGGCCTTGACGGTGCGTTGACACACCACACACACTACATCCGGGATTGGGTGCTGATGCAGCAAATACCGACAGGGCGGCGTCGGCTACGTGCTTTACTCGGAGGTGTTCTCGCCCGATAGCAAGACGACGCACTTCAACCGGGCGGTCGACCGCATCCGCGCCGACCCGCGGTGCCTGGAGCTGCTGGGCGACGGGAAGAAGATTACGGCGTATGGCGAGGAGACGAATAATAAGTGGAGGCGGGCGAGGCCGATTGCGTACGTTTGTGCTGTGGGTTTGGTCGGTGGTTGGTTGGGCTAACCAGATGCCACAGCTCGACCGTCACCAAGGATGGGCAGGGCAACGAGCACCTGATGATTCAATTCAATGTGAGCGATGGAGCGACGCAAACTGCTTGCGCTAGGCAAAAGATAGGATGGCTGACAGCTGGAGCAGGTTAAAGGCCCGAAAAACAGCGGACGGGTCGGCATGCATCTCGTCAAGCGCCCGAGCGACAGCGAGCACGAGTACAAGTACTTTTTCGTGGATATCAAGGGCCACGAGAGAATATACCTCGAGAATGCCGATGCTGCACGCGCCAAGGATGGAGAAAACAAGGGGTTCAGGATGTTTGGAGTCAAATGGGCTTGAGTCGATATTGACCCAGACGAGGCCTAACGCAGCAAGCTCGGCGCATTGAAATGAATAGTTTCAACTATCTACCAGATCCCACGTGCCCCAGAGGGTATTTACCATCGCCGCGGAACTATATCAAATACAACTATGATCTTACAATCTTGTCCCATGTAGGAAATCCGACGGCTGCCCTTGTTGGCCGAAACCCACTATCAAAACACCAAGACCGAGCCCCTAAACGGCATCACCCGCCTCCCACAAATTAAACGCAATCCACAGAAGAGCAGAAGAAGACGCGCAAAGCCCTGCACAAAGCCAAAAAAAACTCCCCGGCGTAGAAGAAAGCCCCAAAGCCCCCCACTAGTTCGGCTCATCCCCCTCCATCTTGGCAATCCACTTGTTCATCTGCCCAAACTTGTCCTCAAACGACTTCTGCAGCTTCTCGCAGGCCGCCCACATGGGGTCCGTCTCGCGCCAGTACGTGTAGCAGTTGGTGAAGATCTGGTTCATGTCGGCCAGGAACTCGGCCTCGTCGGCGTACTCGTGCCCGTCCATCTTGGCCTTCATGGTCGTCAGGTCCATCGGCTTGGTCACCACCGCGTGGTAGTCGGGCACGCCGTCGCGCTCCGGGTCCACGGGGTCCTTGAAGGGCCCCACCACGCGCGTCCAGAAGCCTGGTGGGGGGTGTTAGCCGTGGACATGTGAAGAAGGACGTAATGAAGGAGCGGCTTACCTGGCCCGGAGAGCATCCTTGCGAGCAGGTCGGCGCAGAAGTTGAGCTTTTGGTTGGCCGAGAACTGCTGGGCTCCAAGCACGGCGGCGCTCGTCCGGCGTTTGCTGCCCGGCTTGGGCCCTGGCTTGGATCCGGGCAGGGACGCTCTCGGTCCTCCCGGCTTGCGGCCGGGGGCGCTGTTGGAAGTGCTGACAGCCGACGAGGCCCCGTTTGCTGCGGCATCTGACGCCCGGCGCTTCTTGGTTGGTCGCCCTTCCGCCTCGTCCAGCTCGGTGGGTGCCGAGCGGCGTTGAGCACCACCCGGGGCCGAAGCACCAACAACAACATCGAGCAGATTTGCCGGGCTGTCCAGCGAGCTCATAGCCACCACCAGCTCGCTCAACACCTCCTGGGGCAGCGACCGTGCGAACTCGGCCCGGGATTCGCTCGACCGCATGTACTCGGCGGCCCACGAGAGGAGCAGCTTGCGGATCGAGGACCCCTCGGGGGTGTCCTTCCAGACCTGCACGAGGAGCGGGGTGGCGGGGATGTGCTGGGTCGCGCGGCGGCACTCGGCCATGGCCTCGAGGGTCGCGTCGCAGAGGCCCTCGATGCCCATGGCGTGGCCGAGCTTCCAGACGCCGATGAGCACCTCGTAGCTCGGCAGGTTGTCGAGGCTCGGGAAGACGCGGCCCGTGTAGAGGAAGTTCTGGGCGTAGGCGAACACCTCGACGGGGGTCTCGGGCAGCCTGACGAGGTTCTCGAGGCCGCTGTCGGGGGACTCGTCGAAGAAGTGCCTGTAGTGGGTCGATTTGGAGCATAGAAAGTCCTTTTGGATGCCGAACGGCGTCTCGTCGGGGCCGACCAGGGCGATTACAAAGATTGGGTGTGGTTGACTAGAGATGTCAGATTCGCAGGTCTGTGTTGTTTCTACTTGAAAAAGACTTACAGCCACGAGAAGGGGGCTTCAGGCTCGGCAGGGCCGCTGGTGTTAGCTGCGCCAGCGCCAGCCAGGGCAGCAACGGCAGCCGTGGCTACGTCGACATCGCCGGCTTCGGCTTCAGCCGAGCCATTCGTCTGAGGCACTGGCTCATCAGACATGTTATCTACAGTGGTGGTCAGCTCAAGAAGCCATGATGAACACGTGATTGTGGGTCAGTTAGACCGGCCAATTGATGAGAGCGTTAGGGAGTTCAGTCTTCACTTCCTCCGGCGGCTTCCATCAAAAGGCTGCCTCAACCGAGAAGTATCTCATCGAATGGAAAGCTAGAGCGGAGTACCCACCAATTGGCTACACGGGCTGATGGCGGTGGCCGCAAAAAGACGGGATTGTGTGTATATTGGTGATTGAGCGTGTCTCGTCACGCGTGTCTCATGCTCTCTCGTTGGCGATGGTGTGGCCTGATTTCACCGGAAAGTGAAGGGATAGGCCGTGAAACCGGTCTGGACTGTGTAAAGTAAAAGAGTGCCAGCTAGAGAGAGAGTATACCGGCGAGTCCCTTGGGCATGTCCTGGTGAATTGGCGTGTGCTTGAGTGTGTACCCGTGGCAATGTGAAGTCTGGTCTGAGTTGTGTTTTGAGATTGGATTCGGCGAATGGGCAGTGCGTTTGCCAGTGCACCAGCTGCCCCACTATTTACAGTGCGAAGAAGGCAAGATGGATGTGCCCACTGCTCATTATTGCGGAAGCAGCACAGTGCGCATCCCCTCCAACTCCATTTCCTCTCTCTCCCCAATCCTCCTCTCCATCGGCCATCGTCACACCATGGAAAACGATGAGAAGAAAATGCAAAGGAACGAAAAAGAAGAAAAGAAAGAAAAAGAAAAAAGAAAGTGATTGGAAAGAAAGAAGAAAGAGGTTAGAAAGCGAAGCTTCAGGGAGTCAGGAAGGTAGTTCGATGAAAAGATGACGACACCTTGGGCGTGGCGTAGGCGTTTTTGCGGATTTGGACCTCTCACAGAGCAGCGCGGGAGGCATCCAAGGCACTCTTCCACCCCTCAATCCTCCAAATGGACAAGCTCCACTCGAGGCCCGCCCGAGGCACTTGTAGATAAGTACTAACGCTGATGCTTCACAAGGCATCGCCAAAGACCCAGCAAGTCTCCAGCGAAGAGACCGGGACGGCATCAGAGGGACGACTGCTTGACCAGTTCATGGGCTGCGCCGAGTCGAGACAGGAGTCGAGCTCCCAGCCACTGCTCTCCAGCTTCACCTCAGACGACGACGAGTCCGGATCGCCTTCGATGCCGCCGAGGATGGGCCAGCCCGCCCAGCCCCTGACCGGCGTGGTCCCGCTGTCGTCGCAACACGAGCGTCTGATGCTCGAGCTGCTCCCCTTCAAGGACCTCCGCCAGTTTCACGAGTATGTACATGTACACCACATGAACTGCCACCAGACCACGCATCTAACGCCGACCCGTCCAGATGGCTGAACGGCATCTACGTCCGCGGATCCTGGAACGAGTTCCTCCGTGACTACCTCACCCGCAACCCCACTGCCCCGGAGGTCGACAAGGCCAAGACGGCACAAAAGGCCAAAGACGCTCTCAACTCGCGCAACGCCCAGTACCTCATGTACCATCCTGACAAGACGGTCTGGACCGCCGAGGACCACCACGTCCGCTTCATCGTCGTCGTCGTCTCGGACAACATCCTCAAGGGCACGTGGTCTGACAGCGACTGGAAGAAGAAGGGCCTCGAGATCGCCAAGTCCGTGTACGAGGTGCTGGCCTTTCTGCGCACGACGGCCTTTGGCCCCGACTCACTTCCTCCGCGGTACGAGGCGTAGGCGCTTCGGCCTTGGATAGGGGTGCCGGGGTCGGGCTGTCTGAGGTTCTGGTGAGGGAGTTAGTCTACGAAGGAGATGATCGTGGCAGTTGCTTACGACCACAGCCATTGCTCGGTGAAGAGAAGGCTGTCTTGGAATGCCTCAGGGAAGCGAATACAGAGTGCAGCGCAGGCTGTCGGCCAGGTGGATGGCTTATCCAGAGATGTACGAACTGACGAAAACACTTTCCCATCTGAACCTCTTGGCTCACCTAAAGAGAGAAATGACGAGTCCCTACGTTTGATGTTCAAATCGGGGCCTGCAGTCCACACTACAACTTGGAGAACACTTCTCAAGCCCACCCGGGTATACCACCCGCACCAGCACTCTCATGATCTAAATGTGGCATCGCACAACGGGACGGCTACGGCCAAAACACAAATCGCTTCCAGCCGCCCGATCAAAGCACGTCACAAGCCGAGACCGCCTCCCCGTCGCCAGGGAGACGGAGGGGGCGTTCCCCTAGTCCCGCCGTGTAAATGCCCGCGGCATATCAAACAGCTCGCCAGGCCATCGCAAGTATTGTCCGTACCAGGGACAAGCCCCAAGTCCCTTCTCCAACAGTGACCTTCTCCCCAAGTCTCAACGACGATGGGGAAATGTAGCACGAGATGCTACCCCAATCGAGATGCCAAACTCTGGATCCCGCGTCTCCCTCACCGCGGAGTGGCATGAACCCTCCCCGTCCCGGGTTCTGGGCCGTCCGCAAGGTCCTCGTTCGCCCGGCCTGCGTCCGCGGCAAATTCCATGGGAGCATCGGATCGGATCGACACGGAACAATGGAGCAAGGGAACAAGAGAGTAATTGAAGTGGTATTGGCATCGGATCACAGCAGCAGCGGGCGGAGAAGGCGGAGAGAAGGAGCCGGGTGGTGGTGATACAGAGGAGGGGGACGGGACGAACCACTCTCCCCATATCGAAGCATCGATGCACGATTTTCTGGAATCGAACCAAACGCCATCTTCGCTTTGTTGCGCGGCCATCCATCCCCGGTATCAGACAGAGGCTATTCGACGCTGCAGGAAGCCATATCAGAACCGTTCCCTAGCCACTTTCCGGGGGAAGAAGGGGGCCAATCAATCCGCAATCTGCTGCAGTGCTTCCCCAACCTCCATTTGAGCGAGCCGCGACGCCACAACATCGCAGCCTGGCCCTTAAAGGGACGAGGTATAGCCCAGCAGCCGCCCTCGGTGTGGACGAGTCCCAGACCGTGGCCACCGGGTCCCGGTGTATCCGTGCATCCCGTGCCGGGCAGCGATGGAAATGGAAATGCAAATTGTCAGGAGGCAACAAGGACATATTCCGAAACCTCCAAAATCAGGAATCCCATCCGGCCTCGCCGTCCGTTCCAGCCAGCGCTCAGAGCCTCCCCGGAGCGTCCTCCCCGCTTGGGCCACCTGGGTAGGTCGCCGACGACGGCACGAAGCGGAACGCCCTCGTCAGAGCCAGAGCGAGAGAATTCCAGATCCCAGCTGTCTGATAGACGGCAACGGGCCGTCAGAGACCACACAGCCAGTCCCGTAACGACCTCGCAACGAACCACTAAGCAGCGCGCAGCACAACTCTGGAAGCGAGCCCAGCACCCGCCCCTCCCCCTCCTTCAACCGACCTGTGGGTGTGAGAGTGTCAAGGCCCTCATCCGACACACACACTCCACCGCCGAATCGCCCGAGAGAACCGTGCCAAGAAAAGGAGAAAAACATGCACACGAATTCTGGCGATATGATGTGACGCCTCTCTGGATGCCTGACGAGCAAGGGCAAACGAACGGGAAGGATCGCGGTCGTTTCGGCACGGGAGAGCTGCCCGCCCGGCCACCACCAGACACCACCTCCCCCCTCTATCCGTTCTACCACCCACCTTCTTTTTCTCCCTTCCCCAGCAACAGCAGCAGCCCGATCCCACCCGTGGCCCTAGCCGGCCGAGCGCATGCCTGTGCTCCGCGTGCAGCCGTGGCGTCAGAAGCAAATCGATCCTTTTCGGCGGACGACGCATGCAGCCGTCTGTCTGTCTGTCGCCGCGGGAAGGGAAGGGAAGGCCCCTCCTCCGCCAGAGGGAGGGATGCACAAAAAAGGGACTCGTCTCTTGCCCGGCGGCGGCCGAGAAAAGAGGCCCTTTCTCGGCCCGAGATGCCACGGCAAGGGATGTGGGCGGGGGCAAAGGCCTGACTGCTGCAGCGCAAGGCCCGTTGCGCCCCGTCGTCCCCTGCCCTGTCTCCAGGCTGTGTACCGGCCACCCGCGTTGCTTGGGTGGCAGGATTGTGCGTGCGTCTTCCCGCTGCCCTGGCCCTTGAGAAATAGAATCATAATAAAGAGAAATTATTCCTGTTTTCTGTTTAGTGTATTCGTTATTCTGGATGCACGGTGCAGAACACCCATGCCTCCTCGGATAGCGTCCAAGACGAAAAAAACACCAAAGGCCGACTGCGTTGTTCCGCGCACAGTCCAGAACAAAAGCCAAACGGCGGGTGGATCCGCGCCTCGCGGGCTTGGAGCCGCTCACCGGTGTCTGCAAGTCGTCTAAAAGGGGGCGGAAGCCGCCCTCGCGTATGCGGGAGAGAGAGGGGCCAAGACAGGGTGATAGACGCGGTACCAGACGCCAATCCCTGGCCCCGGGCGGCCATACGAAAGAAAGACCGCTTGGCCTGCGCGTGTTGGGGGTGTGCGGTGCGGCCTTGTTTCTGCCTCTCGCGCTTCCCAGCGTCGTTATATTGGGGGCTTAATATCTGGTGGT
>OUNM010240682.1_pt1 | contig 26068 bp, 26 predicted proteins | sample 1769961 | NCBI WGS metagenome assembly OUNM01 (sample SAMEA3914820, study PRJEB12502) | metagenome | biome: forest; material: soil | place: USA | collected 2012-03-12 | depth 0.3 m | reverse complement strand
GTGCCGGCGACCAGCGTGTGGGAAATCGGGCCCGTAGCGAAATGGGCCGTCAGATCGGTCTGGTTGATGAGGTTGGTGCGGTGACCGAGGCTTGCCGGCTGGTCACGGCCGACCAGGACGTGATCGAGCGGCTCGCCCGGCGTCGGCGCGCCGGGGCTGCCGTCATAACCGAAATTGGGGCCGGCGAAGTTGTTGAAGAAGCGATAGTCGGCATAGCGCAGCGTGTTGGCGATCGCGACGTCGGACGAGAATTGGTGGCGATAACGCAGGGTCGCGATGTCGACATTGGAGGTCCGTCGATCGGACTTGAGGCCGAAGTCGGACTTGCGCCTGACCTTGGCGGGACGGCCGCCGATGAACGGCACACCCGTATCGGGAATATTGTTTTCCTCTTGGTGGAGATAGGAGGCGGTCAGCGTATCCGGGCCGCCGATTCCCCAGGCGATCGAAGGCGCAATTCCCCAGCGGCGACTTCGAATATTGTCGCGGTCCGCCACCTTGGAATGCTCGCCCATCGCGTTGATCCGGATGGCGGCATTGTCGCTGATCGGCTGGTCGATGTCCGCCGTTGCGCGGGCCAAGGCATTGGTGCCGCCCACCAGCGTGCCCGCATAGAGCGGCGCCAGCGTCGGCGCCTTGCTGACCTGGTTGATCGCGCCGCCGGTCGAACCCCGCCCGAACAGGATGGCGGACGGTCCCTTCAAGACCTCGATCGATTCCAGATCGAAGCTGTCGCGGCTGTAGATCGCCGCATCGCGAATGCCGTCGAGGAAGAAGTCGTTGAACGCGGGGAAGCCGCGCAGGTTGACGGTGTCGCCACGCGCCGAGCCCTCGCCGGCATTCAGTGTGATTCCGGGCACATTCCTGAGCGCATCCTGAAGGCGGGTCGTTGCCTGCTGCTCGAGAATCGCTTGGGAGATGACATCGATAGTCTGCGCGGCGTTGAGCGTCCCGTCCGGGATTTTATCGCTCGTCAGCGACCGCACCCCCGTCACCCGGATCTCGTCGCCCGCGTCATCGTCGCGCGGTGGCATGGTGTCGGTGTCGGTCTCCGCATGCGCCATGGACGGGGCCAGCGTGGACCCAAGCAGCGACATCGCAAGCTGGAGTCGATGAGAGCCGGACATTCACGATTACCTTGGGGCTGTTTGATAACGGTTCGCAGTCGCATTCTCGAGGCCGAGGCGCAACCCCAATCTGCGTCCACCGGACGATAAGAGCGAGCGGCTCTGGCGCGGCGGCCCAAGTTGCTCCATTCGCTCTTCACCATCGGGTGGCGAAATGTCGGGGCTCGCCCAACTCGTTCCTGTAACATACGGAGGGGCATTCGGCGGATTGGCCTGAAGCGGAGGCTACTTCCGACGAAGTGCCGTGGCAGCGGGGCTCTGACGCATCTTGGTACGTTCGGGGCACTGACATACGGGGTGAGGCGTGACGCGGTCCATCGTGGGAAGTGGCAGCATGATCCGGATGAGTCTCGCAGCGGTGGCTGCTCTGACGACGGCATCCTGCCGGGCAGCGCCGGCATCGATCACCCCCACCGATCCTCGATCACCACTCAAGCTCGAGCGGATCATCACGCTGCCGAACGTGAAGGGTAGGCTCGATCATCTCGCGCTCGATTCCGGACGCCGCCATCTCTTCGTTGCCGAATATGGCAACGGCTCAGTGGATGAAATCGACCTTGAGAGCGGTCGTGTGCTGGGCCGTATCTCCGGTCTGCACGAGCCGCAGGGTGTCGCATACTTGGCATCGGAGGAAATCGTCGTCGCGTCCGGCGATGGATCCGTCCGGTTCTATGCCGGGGATGACCGGCACGAGGTCGCACGGGTCGATCTTGGCGACGATGCCGACAATGTCAGGGTCGACGCACGCAACGGCCATGTTATCGTCGGCTACGGGAATGGCGGTCTTGCGGTCATCGACCCCGCCACGCATCACGTAGTCGCCCGCATGGACCTGCCGGGACATCCCGAGGGTTTCCGATTGCTCGGGTCGCGCGTTCTGGTGAACGTGCCTGACCGCGGGTCGATCCTTGCAGGCAATATCGATGAGGGTAGGATCCTGTACACCTGGTCGACGGGTGCACACCGCTTGAACTTCCCGCTGTCGGTCGACCCCTCCGGTCGAGGGTTCGCGATCGCTTACCGACTTCCGGCCGCGCTGGCGCAGATCGATGTCGCGACCGGGCGTGTGCTCACGATCCGCCCGACCTGCGGCGACGCAGACGACCTGTTCATCGATGACCGCCGCATCTACGTCATTTGTGGAGCGGGGCATGTCGACGTCGTGCCAGCGGGGATCGGAGCGGGGAGTTTCCGCGTAGCGACCGCACGTGGAGCGCGAACCGGTCTCTTTTCGCCGGAGCTTCACACCCTGTTCGTAGCGGCGCCGGCCCGGCATGAAGACGCGGCCATCTGGGTTCTGCATACTGGCCCATCGGACTGACCGTTAATGCGCACGGGCGGGACAATGGGTCGGCCCAACTTGACAATAGCGACGGCAAGGATGTTAGATCGGGGCATGGGGACGGCGGTCTCCCCACGAGGCGACATGCCGAAGTATCGCGTCCTGCTGAGATAAGGGACGCCGCATGCCTACCTTGAACGCCATCGCTGCCGATCGACTGATGCGCCTCGTCGGGACGGCACACTGTCCCTTCTTGGTCGATGTCCGGGACGACACGGCATTTACCGCCGATCAACGCCTTATCCCCGGAGCAGTCCGACGCTCCGCGGACACAGTTTCCGAATGGGGCAGCGGGCTCGGTCGCGCAAGCGCCGTGATCATCTGCGACGACGGCGGTGCCGCAAGCCAGGGCGTTGCTGCCTGGCTGCGCCACGAGGGTATCGCCGCCGAGGTGCTCGAGAGTGGCTTCCGGGCCTGGGCCGACGCCGGATTTGCGCTGGTGCCCGAGACGAGGTTGCCCGCGCGCGACGCGAAGGGGCGAACGCTTTGGGTAACCCGCGCGCGGCCGAAAATCGACCGGATCGCATGCCCCTGGCTGATCCGGCGGTTCGTCGATCCGAACGCCGTATTCCTGTTCGTCCCACCTTCCGAGGTACTAGAGGTCGCCCGTCGCTTCGGCGCCGCGCCCTTCGATATCGAGGGCGACGGGGTGTTCTGGAGCCATCGCGGCGAGCGCTGCACCTTCGATGTCATGGTAGAGGAACTGGGCCTTGGCGTGATCGCGCCTCTCGGCCACCTCGCGACCATCGTCCGGGGCGCCGATACCGGGCATCCCGAGATCGTGCCGGAGGCAGCGGGATTGCTGGCCGCCAGCCTCGGCCTGTCGCGCATCTATGCCGATGATCTCGAACAGCTCGATGCCGGTATGCTGCTGTACGATGCCTTCTATCGCTGGTGTCGCGATGCTCGAGCAGAGACACACAACTGGGCCTCACACACGCCTGCGCGGGCAACGGTTCGGGCATGAACGCCACCGCTGCGCCCGGCGCGCTGGGTATCGATGCACAGGCTCGGCGGCCCGTGTCATTGCGCGAAGCCTTCTGGGTCTGGCTCAGGATCGCCGCGCTGTCGTTTGGCGGGCCCGCGGGACAGATCGCGGTAATGCATCGCGTCCTCGTCGAGGAAAAACGCTGGATCGGCGAGCATCGTTTCCTCCATGCGCTCAACTACTGCATGCTGCTGCCCGGCCCCGAGGCACAGCAACTTGCCACTTATATCGGCTGGCTGATGCACAAAACGCGCGGCGGCATCGTCGCGGGCGGGCTGTTCGTGCTGCCAGGTGTTGTCTCGATCATGGCGCTGAGCTGGATCTATGTGCTCTACGGTCGCGTCGGCATCGTCTCAGCTATTTTCTTCGGTCTGAAGGCGGCGGTGCTCGCGATCGTGATCCAAGCCGTGATGCGGATCGGCGGGCGTGCCCTCAAGAACAACGTCATGCGGCTGCTTGCGGCGGCGGCGTTCCTGCTGATCTTCTTTGTCGCGGTGCCGTTTCCAGTCATTGTGCTCGGCGCAGGTCTTGTCGGCTGGGTGGGGGGTCGAACTAGCCATCCGGCGTTCCGGGTCGGCGGCGGGCACGCGGCATCGACGGGCAATCTGGTTGCCGATGCCGACACGCTGCTTGGCGAGGAGCTGCCGGCACATGCGAGCCCGACGCTGCGTCGGACGATCTGCGATGCCGCTCTGTGGCTGGCGCTGTGGCTTGGGCCTGTCGCGGCTCTCATCCTGCTATTGGGGCCCGACAACGTCTTCAGCCAGATCGCGGTCTTTTTGTCGAAGATGGCCGCGGTGACATTCGGCGGTGCCTATGCGGTGCTGGCCTATGTCGCGCAGCAGGCGGTCAACCATCAGCATTGGCTTCAACCAAAGGAGATGCTCGACGGCCTCGGCATGGCGGAGACGACACCCGGTCCGCTGATCATGGTGCTCCAGTTCGTTGGATTTCTCGCCGCCTTTCGCGATCCCGGCCTATTGCCGCCGCTAGTTGCCGCGACGCTGGGCGGATTGCTCGCTACCTGGGTCACTTTCGTCCCGTGCTTCCTGTGGATCTTTCTTGGTGCTCCTTTCATCGAGCGGCTGCGCGGCAACCGGGCGCTGGCCGGCGCGCTTTCGGCGATCACCGCAGCGGTGGTGGGCGTTATCCTCAACCTCGCAATCTGGTTCGCCATTCACACGATGTTTCGTCAGGTAATCCATGTCGACAAGGTCGGGCTCAGCTTTGATATGCCGTTGATCACGAGCGTCGATCCGTGCGCGCTGCTCCTCTCTGCAGGAGCGGCCATCGCGATGTTCCGCTTCGGCGCCGGCGTGATCGTGACGCTGACCGCGACCTCGGCGGTGGGCGTCGCACTCTATCTCGCCGGTCTCCTCTAATGCTTCGTAATCCAGCTCGTTGCGCGTCCTGACCTGATTGAGATCCACCCGAACCATGTCCCGATCGTGAGATCGAAACTGAGGCAAAAGCTCGGCCACCATCCTGGTGCACCGGGATTGGCGAATAGCAGGCCGTGGGTCGCGTCGAAGAGCCCATGACCATAGAGACCTGCCACAATGATCCAAGGATTGCCTCTGAATCCGATCGCAGCGGCCGTGCAAAACAGCAGGAATCCGGCCACCTCCCACGCCATGGCGATGCTATCGGGCGCCAGCACCGCAAACAGCACATAGTACGCCGCAATGACCATCAGCAGCGTGGGGTAGAAGCCCTTCTCCCGATCAAATCCGACGACAGCGGCGAAGAGGCCAATAACAACGGCCAAAGCAGATCCGATAACGTAGGATGTGAAAGCCCCGATCATTCGCCGGCTCGCTTCGGCGGGTCATACTCCATGCCCAGGGTCGCAAGCCGTATCGCACTTGCGCCATAGCGCCGGCCCAACTCGCCGATTGCCTCGTCGAGCTGTGCCACGGCAGGCGTGGGACCAGTCGTCAGCACATAACGGCCCGGCTGGGGCTTCGCGTCCGGCACGATCATTAGTCCGTGGAGCGAGCGGATCGGGGCGGAACCGGCGTGCGTCGAAACCACTGTGGTCCGATAGGTGCGACCCCAGGCATCGGCCTTGAGTGCAACCGATACTTCATCGACGCCGTCATCGAGCGGAATCTCGACGGTTTCGTGCGTCCAGACTTGGCTCATGGCGAGCATCGCAGCTGTGATGTCGGATTTCTCCAGTACGAAGTCGGCGGTGCGGTGCTCCGAGCTCCAGCGCTCGACCCCAAATCTCTTTGCGGTCGCCCGGGCGACATCATGACCGCCGATCGCTTCGACCAACGCCAGAGACATAGGGATCGAGGCTGTCACTCCGGTCGTCGAGATGATTGAGCCGTCCTGCAGGTAGCGTCGGTCGCGAACCCAGTTCGTCTCCGGATAAGCCTTCGCCAGTTTGTCGATGGCGGAAAAATGCGTCACGGCGCGCTTGCCGGCGAGCAAGCCCGCGTTCGCCAGCACGCGTGCGCCTTCGCAGACCGAGATAACGGTGGCGCCCTTGGCCGCCTGCGCACGCAGCCATTTCGCGATCCTCGCGTCTTTGGGGGATGCTTGTGCGGGCACGATCACGATATCAGCCCCAGCAGGCTCTTCAGCATCAAACCGAGCAATCGTTTCATCGGCCATGATGCTGAGGCCGCGGGTGAGCTTGATCCGCCCCGCGTCAGTCGCAAGGCTGCGAACCTCGGCAACGCCGGACTCCTTTAGCACGCCGTAAGGCACAATGAGATCGCTCGTCTCTGCGCCGGCAGTCTCGGCGACGACTACAATCAGCGGTTTGATGCGGCCTGCCTTGGGCGCGGGCAATGTGAAGCGGTCGTCGACAGGCGAAGCAGCCGCGGCGGGTGACGCTACGAACGCGTCGGGACTGGCCAAAGAGACCATGACCACGATCGACGTTGAAACGACGATCGACGCAAGCGAAGGGCGCATAAGCGTTCCTTTGAAAACCTGGCCCGCGCCACCGGATGGCTTTGGGCCAGGAACGTTCGCAGTGTGCGCGGCGGGTCTTTAGTTCCGCGCGGGGGCGTTGCAGGTACAATTCTCACCGCAGCGGCAGTGCGGGCCGCAGGTACAGGGGTGGCACGAGCATCGTTTGTTCGAGCATTTGCTGGACATCTAAATCTCCATTCCGGCCGAGCTTCGTCGGCTGGAGATCTAGGCTCATGACCTTCTGGCAGAAATGCCATTTATGTTGCATTCTATGCCAATGGACGACCTTCTCTCCGGGACGCGCCAGGTGGCGTTGTTCGGTTATCCCGGCGTGCAGTCGCTCGACATCGTGGGCCCTTTCGAGGTGTTCTCGATGGCGAACCGGTTCGGCAATGTCAGGACTTATGATGTCATTCTCGCCTCGCCCGAGGGAGGAATGATCACTTGCAACTCCGGCCTTCAGTTCGCCAACTCGACTGCGCTGAAGCACCTGCCAGCAACGCTCGATACGATTCTGATCGCCGGCGGCAGCGACGATGCCCTGCGCCGGGTCAGTGATGCTGAAGTTCTTGGGTGGCTCAACCAGCGCACCGGACGGACTCGCAGGATCGGGAGCGTGTGCTCGGGAGCGTTCGTGCTTGCGGCCGCAGGGTTGCTCGACGGCCGGCGCGCAACGACCCACTGGGACTTCTGCGATGTGATGCGGAGTTTCCGGCCAGCAGTGCAGCTCGAGCCCGACGCGATCTTCGTGGCGGACCCGCCCTACTACACCTCCGCAGGTGTGACCGCCGGCATCGATCTCTGCCTCTCACTGGTCGAGGCGGATTGCGGTGCGGAGATCGCATTGAAGGTCGCGCGGAACCTGGTCCTGTTCATGCGGCGTCCGGGCGGACAGACTCAATATAGCGCCGGCCTAAACGTGCAGGCGGCTGCCACGCCCCGCCTTCGTCAGCTCATTGCAGACATCAGCGCCGATCCGACCGGCGAGTTGGCGGTCCCGGAACTCGCAGCGCGCGTAGCGATGTCGGAACGGACCTTTTCGCGCGTTTTTCAGAAAGAGACGGGCATTGGCCCTGCTACGTTTGTCGAAATCGCGCGCGTGAACCGAGCCAAAGCGCTACTGGAGACGTCCGATTGGCCGCTCGCGAGGGTCGCCGAGCGCGCCGGGTTCGGGAGCGTCGAAGGCCTGCATCGAGCCTTCAACAAGCGAGTGGGCGTCACGCCAGGTGAGTACCGCCAACGCTTTGGCCGCGTTCCCCGCGATGCCAGTATAGCTCGAACGGCACCGGGTTAGCTTTCGACCTTACGATCTTCCGCCCATCCACCTTGGCGTTGCGCCAGAGACTTGCGTGCAGGCATGTTCTCAAATTCATATCCCCTCCAGGGGGATAGGAATTTAGTCCTTATGTTGATAACGACGCCCCATGACCTCCCTGACCGACCTTCTTCAGCAGAGTGCCACACACGCGTGGCTGTTCATCCCAACCGCCATCCTGCTCGGTGCGCTGCACGGGCTGGAGCCCGGCCATTCGAAGACGATGATGGCCGCCTTCATCATCGCGGTGCGCGGCAGCGTCCGGCAGGCGGTGCTGCTTGGGCTCGCGGCGACGGCCTCGCATACGCTAGTCGTCTGGATCGTTGCGCTGGGTGGCATGTGGCTGTTCGGCGGGCTCAACGCCGAGACCACCGAACCCTATTTCCAGCTCGCCTCGGGTGCGCTGATCGTTGCCGTCGCGGCCTGGATGCTGTGGCGAACGAAGCGCGAGCAGCTTGCGTCTGATCACCATCACGATCACGGGCATCACGACCATAATCATGGGGATCATGGTGGGCACGGTCACGCACACCACGATCATGATGATCACCACCTCGAAGGCTTTGCGAACGAAGAGGAGCGGGGGCTCGAAGTCACCACGGGCGGTTACATGGACGCCCATGAGCGCGAGCACGCCGAGGACATCCGTCGGCGCTTTGCCAGCCGCAACGTCACCACCGGCCAGATCGTCCTGTTCGGCCTCACCGGCGGCTTGATCCCGTGCCCGGGCGCGATCACGGTGCTACTGCTTTGCCTCCAGCTCCAGCGCGTCACGTTGGGTGCAGTGCTGGTGCTCTGCTTCAGCATCGGCCTCGCGCTCACCATGGTCACCTCGGGTGTCATCGCTGCGATCAGCGTCCGGCAGGTCTCGAAACGCTGGACCGGTTTCAGCGAGATCGTTCGCACGGCGCCTTATGCCTCGGGTGGGGTGATACTGCTCGTCGGCCTATATGTCGCAGTCCACGCCTGGATGGCGCTGCACCTATAAAGGACCATCATGAGCCACGCTGCCAATCCGGATCTCCTCAATCGCCTCAAGAGGGCCCAGGGTCATCTCGCCAAGATCATCGAGATGGTTGCCGAAGGCCGGGACGGCCTGCAGATCGCGCAGCAGATGCAGGCCGTCGTCGCCGCCCTCGACAAGACCAAGACGCTGCTGGTGAGTGACCATATCGAGCATCATTTGGAGGACCTGGTCGGGCCGCTGCCGAGCGCCACACGTGCGGAACTCGCGAAATTGGGAGAGCTGGCCAAATATCTGTGAGCTGATCACCACCAGAACTGGTGTGCGGGCCAGCCGAGTGACCTCACGCTGGATCGGATTGCGCGCTCAAGCATTGGCGCGAACGCTGGGCCGATCACGTCAACCAACGCCTCGCCAAACTCGATATCGATGCACGGATCGATCCTCCCTCATTGGGGGCCATTGCCCTGATTTTATGGCACTCGGGCGATACGGATAGATCATCTCCACGCTGATGCAGGCTATTCCGCCGCAGCTCACCCGTGGCCTGGCGCATGATCTGGATGCCGCCGCTGATACCGAGCGCGGCGAGGATTGCGGCGACAATCAGATCTGGCCAGCCCGTGCCAGTCCCGAACACACCCAGAGCGGCGCCGATTACTGCGACGTTGCCGATCGCGTCGTTGCGCGAACAGATCCACACCGAGCGCCGGTTGGCTTCACCCGACCGAAACCGATAGAGGATGAAGGCCGAGCCGATATTGGCTGCAAGCGCCAGCGTACCCACCAGCCCCATCATCTCCGCCTGAGGCAACGTATCCTGCCATGCCGAATAGACTGTGCTGGCCAGCACCCAGAGACCCAGCGCGAACAGGGTCGCCCCCTTGAGCAGCGCCGCCCGCGCCCGCCAGGCTATTGCCATGCCGGCGACACCCAAACTGATCGCATAGTTGGCGCTGTCGCCGAGGAAATCGAGCGCGTCGGCCTTGAGCGACGCCGAGCCGGCGGTGACGCCGGCGACGACCTCAACCGCGAACATAGTCCCGTTGATGCCGAGCGCGATCCAGGCCGCTCGTCGCCAGCGCGCGTCCTCAATGCGCTTCGTTTCCGCACAACATGAGCCGCAACCCGCCATCTCGCCTCGCTTTCCGAGTCGATACCCTCTATGCACCCTCTAGCGACTAGAGGGTCAAGCGATGCGCATTGGCGAGTTGGGCAGAGCGACCGCCACCAAGGTCGAAACCATCCGCTACTATGAGCAGACCGGCCTGCTGCCAGCACCGGAGCGGACCAGCGGTAATTATCGCAGCTATAGCGAGGTGCATCTGGTGCGATTGTCCTTTGTCCGTCGGGCGCGCGATCTGGGGTTTTCGATCGATCAGGTGCGCGCTTTGCTCGACCTGTCAGACGACCGTGCGCGGGACTGCTCTTCGGTCGATCGGATTGCGACCGAACATCTGCGCGAGGTCGACCGCAAGATCGCCGACTTGAGCGCGCTTAGGCGGGAGCTCAGCGCGCTCATCGCGTCGTGCGACGGCGGCACGGTCGCCGAATGCCGGATATTGGAGGCCCTGGCGCCCGCCGAATGATCATCAGTCGGCGCGGAGTGGTTCAGTGTGGCCGGAGCGCCGTCACCTCGGCGTCCATGCCCTGGGTGCGCACGTCGAACGCGACGGTCTGGCCAAGCCGCAGGCCGTTAAGCAGCGTTGGCGGCGTCGCCCTGAACGTCATGGTCATCGCGGGCCAGCCGACCGCCGGGATTGGCCCATGCTTGATCGTTACCTTCGCAGCCTTCGGGTCGATTGCTGTGATAACGCCAACACCCTTGCCGGTTTTCGCGGTCTGCTTCCCGTGATCCATGCCTGCCATTCCGGACATATCCGCCATCGGCCCGGCTAGGGCCGGGCCAACGGCGACGATCGACGCGACGATCAAGACAGTATGCAAGACCTTCATGACTTACTCCTTTGCTAAGAGGCTGGTGGTGAGGGTGGGCTCGCGCCGCCGTGGGCGGCGGAGCAGCAGGTAAGCGGCGGGCAGAACCAACATCGAGAGCAGCGGTGCGGTGAGCATGCCCCCGATCATGGGTGCAGCGATCCGGCTCATGACTTCTGATCCGGCGCCGTGACCGAGCAGGATCGGCAGCAGGCCCGCGAGGATCACCGCCACCGTCATTGCCTTGGGCCGGACGCGCTGGATTGCGCCCTCGCGCACGGCCTGCTCGACCTCCGCCGGCCCCGGATCGGCACCTCGATCGGCCAGTGCGTTCCTCAGATAAAGCAGCATCACCACGCCGAACTCGGTCGAGACGCCGGCCAGCGCGATGAACCCGACACCGGTCGCGACCGACTGGTGATAACCCAGCCACCACAAGGTCCAGATGCCGCCGGTCAGCGCGAAGGGCAGGGTGCCCATGATCAGCGCCGCCTCGTCGAACCGCCGAAAGATCAGGAACAGCAGCACGAAGATGATCGCCAGCGTCGCCGGCACCACCAGCTTCAGTCGCTCGACCGCCCGCTCCAGATATTCGAACTGGCCTGAATAGGCGATGCTGACGCCAGGCGAGAACTTCACCCTCTGCTCCACCGCCTTCTGCAAATCACTGACCACCGAGGTGAGGTCGCGATCGCGCACGTCAATGTAGACCCAGGTCGAGGGCCGGGCATTCTCAGTCTTGAGCATCGGCGGGCCGTCCACGACCGAGACGTTCGCCACGGTGCCGAGCGTGATCTGCTGCCCCGATGGCGTGAGGATCGGCAGCTGGCGTAGTCCTTCGAGACTGTCGCGCACCTCGCGCGGGTAGCGGACGCTGATCGGATAGCGGGCAAGCCCTTCGACTGTCTCGCCGATCGTCTCGCCGCCGACGGCGCCCGAGACGATCGCCTGCACGTCGGCGATATTGAGCCCGTATCGGGCTGCCGCCGCGCGATCGATATCGACATCGGCATAGCGACCGCCGGTCAGTCGCTCGGCCAGCGCCGAACTGACGCCCGGAACAGACTTGGCGACCGTCTCGACATCATGGGCGATGCGATCGATCTCGGCCAGATCCGCGCCTGACACCTTGACGCCGATTGGGCTCTTGATGCCGGTCGCCAGCATGTCGATGCGGTTGCGGATCGGCGGCACCCAGACATTGGCGAGACCGGGCACCTTCACCGTTCGGTCGAGCTCGTCGACCAGCTTCGCCGGTGTCATGCCGGGACGCCACTGATCGCGGGGTTTGAACTGGATGGTGGTCTCGAACATCTCGAGTGGCGCCGGGTCGGTCGCGCTCTCGGCGCGGCCCGCCTTTCCGAACACGCTCTGGACTTCTGGCACCGTCTTGATGAGGCGATCGGTCTGCTGGAGCAGCGCGCTCGCCTTGGCTGTCGACAGGCCGGGCAGCGCCGAGGGCATGTAGAGCAGATCGCCTTCGTCCATGTTCGGCAGGAACTCGCCGCCAAGACGGGAGAGCGGGAAGAGCGTGCTGGCAAAAACGAGGGCAGCGATCAACAGCACGGTCTTCGGCCGCTTCATCGTCCAGTCGAGCGCGGGGCGATAGAGCCGGGTCAGCAAGCGGTTGACCGGATTGGCCTGCTCGGGCGGGATCTGGCCTCGGATCAGCCAGCCCATCAGCACGGGTACCAGCGTGACCGACAGGATTGCCGCAGCACCCATCGCATAGGTTTTGGTGAAGGCGAGCGGCGCGAACAGCCGGCCCTCCTGCGCCTCCAGAGTGAACACCGGCACGAACGACAATGTGATGATCACCAGGCTGAAGAACAGCGCTGGCCCCACCTCGGCGGCGGCCTCGGTTATGACCCGCCAGCGGGGCACGCCCGCCAGGGTTTCGCCCGGATGCTCGTGGTTCCAGCGTTCGACATGCTTATGCGCATTCTCGATCATGACCACTGCCGCATCGACCATCGCGCCGATCGCGATGGCGATGCCGCCCAGAGACATGATGTTGGCGTTCACCCCCTGGAAGCGCATCACCAGCAGCGCGGCGAGCACGCCCAGCGGCAGCGTCAGGATCGCGACCAGAGCCGAGCGGATATGCCAAAGGAACAGTGCGCAGATGATCGCAACGACGATGAATTCCTCGATCAACTTGCTGCGCAGATTCTCCACGGCACGCTCGATCAGTTGCGAACGGTCATAGGTCGGGACGATCTCGACACCGGGCGGCAGGCTCTTCTTGAGTTCCGCGAGCCTGTCCTTGACCGCGCCAATCACATCCCGGGCATTCTTGCCCTGGCGCAGGATGACGACCCCGCCGGCGACCTCGCCCTCGCCATTCAGCTCCGCGATGCCCTGGCGGATCTCGGGGCCGGTCTGGATGGTGGCGACGTCGCCGAGCGTCACGGGCACACCGCCTGCGGCGGTGCGCAGCGGTATCGCGCGGAAATCGTCGAGCGTCTTCAGATAGCCTGAGGCGCGAACGATATATTCTGCCTCGGCCAGTTCCAGCACCGAACCGCCGGCCTCCTGATTGGCCTGTCGTATCGCCTGCACCGCCTGTTGGTGGGTGATGCCATAAGCGGCGAGTTTCACCGGATCGAGCAGCACCTGATATTGCTTCACCATGCCGCCGATGCTGGCGACCTCGGCGACACCGGGAATGGTCTTCAGCTCGTAACGCAGGAACCAGTCCTGGATGGACCGAAGCTGCGAGAGATCGTGCCGGCCCGTCTTGTCGACCAGCGCATATTCGTAAACCCAGCCGACCCCGGTGGCGTCCGGGCCGATTGCGCTCTTCGTGCCTACCGGCAGGCGGCCCTGGACCTGGTTCAGATATTCGAGCACGCGCGAGCGCGCCCAATAGAGATCGGTGCCGTCCTCGAAGATCACATAGACGAAGCTGTCGCCAAAGAAGGAATAGCCGCGCACCGTCTTGGCGCCCGGCACCGACAGCATGGTCGTGGTGAGCGGATAGGTGACCTGGTTTTCGACGATCTGCGGCGCCTGTCCGGGCCAGCTGGTGCGGATGATGACCTGGGTGTCGGAGAGGTCGGGCAGCGCGTCCACCGGTGTTGACCGCAGCGCGATCAGGCCAGCGGCCAGCAGCGCGATCGCGCCGAGGATGACGAGCAGTCGATTGGCGACCGACCAGCGGATGAGCCGCGCGATCATTGGCCAGCCGCCTTCGTCATGCGGCGGATGGTCGGCCCTGCGGGCGGCTGGTCGAAGCCGAAGTAGACACGGTCTCCCTTCTTGAAGCCGCGCACGAACGAGGCGTCGGGAATCGCGAAGGTCATCGTCATTGCCGGCCAGCCGATCGCCGGCACCGGCTCATGGCTGAGCGTAACGGAATTGGCACTGAGCTGCTCGATCCGGCCCGTCGTCTCGTAGATGGTCGCCGTGAGCTTCGCCGCAGGTGGCTGCGCGCCAGCGATCGGCCGGGCGGCGATGCCGGAGAGGCTCGCCTCGGAGTCGATCAGGAACTGGCCCGAAGCGACAACTTTCTCCCCTTCGGCAAGGCCATCAAGGATCTCGGTCCTGCCGTTAGCCTCGGCGCCAGGCTGGACCTCCGCCGGGCGGAAGCGCCCGCCGTCTTCCGCCAGCATGACCAGCGTGCGCGTGCCCGTGCGGATCAGCGCCTCGCTCGGCACCAGCAATGCCGAGCGCGCCCCGTCGCCGAGCTTGACGGTCGCGAACATGCCGGGCCGGAGTCGGCCGCCGCGATTGGGCAGCTCAATGCGGACGGTGAGGGTATGACTGGCCGCGTCGGCTTGTGGGAGTACGGCGGCGATGCGCCCGGTAAACGTCTCGTCGGGGAAGCCGGCGAAACTGGCTTGTGCCGGAGCACCGATCTTGAGCCGCGCGGCGTTCGTCTCCGGAACGGCGGCGTTGAGCCAGACCGTGCCGAGCCCGTTCACCTCAGCGAGCGTCTGTCCTTGCGCGAGCGTCATTCCCGCGCGAACGCCAAGTGTCTTGATTGCACCACCCGTGGGCGTGGTGATCGTGACGACATTATGCGGTCGACCGCTGCGTTCGACGGCGGCGATCGTGCCGGCCGGCATTCCGAGTAGCGTGAGGCGTTGCCGCGCGGCTTGCACTAGGGTGGCGTTGGCGGTCCGGCGAACGGCGAGAAACTCCGCTTGCGCGCCGCCCCATTCGGGCACGAGCAGGTCGGCGATCGGAGCGCCGGCCGCAACAATGTCGCCGGGCGCGCGAGCGTAGACGCGCTGGACGAAGCCGGCTGCGCGCGCCTGAACGACGGCGACGTCACGCTCGTTGAAGTCGAGGCTGCCGGTGGCGGTGATCCCGGCGGGGAGTGTCCCGCGCTCGACTGAAACGATCCGCGCGCCGAGCCGCTGGAGCTGACCCGGATCGATCGAGACGGCCGGCGCGGCCGGGTTCCCGGAGCCGCCCTCGCCCGCATATTTGGGGACGAGTTCCATATCCATGAACGGCGATTTGCCGGGCTTGTCGAAATGCTGACCCGGCTGCATCGGGTCATACCAGTAGAGCGGTTTGCCCTTGGCGTCGGTGGCTGACACGGGGGGCGCAGTTGGAGCGGCCGGTTCGGTCAGCCGGGCTATGCCGAAACCGATCCCGCCACTGGCGAGGATGGCGAGGACAACGGCACGCCCAGCGGGGCTGTGCGGGATCAGATCTTTCGGTGTCATCGCTTGTCGCTCCGGTAGGTGAGGGACAGCCGGGCGCCATCGGCGGCGACCAGGGCTTCGCGGTCGAGGGTGGTAAGGCGTGCGTCGGCGAGCGCGGCATAAGCGTCTGAGACATCGGTGAGGCTCGCGCGTCTTGCCGCGTAGCTCGCGGTCTCCAGCTTCACTCTCTGTTCGGCGATCGGCTGAAGCGTGTCGCGCGCATTCATCCACTGCTCATGGTGCATGGCATGATCGGCGAGATCGGCATCGAGATCGGCGGCAAGTAAACGTCGCGCGGCTTCGCGCTCGGCCATCACCTGGCCGGCTTTGGCTTGCGCTGCTCCTATCTCGGCATTTTGGCGCCGGCGCGTGAACAGCGGCAGTCCGATCGTGACGCCGGCCGAGACAAAGTCGCCGAACCGCGGATCACGCCGTTGATAGGCAAGGTCGACCCCGAAGTCGGAACGTCTAGCGGCATCGGCGACCCGCACATCGGCGTCAGCCTGGCGCTGCTTCGCGTCGATCATTCGGATTGAGGGATGGGTGTCCAGTCCACTGCGCAAGCCCGCCTCATCGATCGTGAAATCAGGCATTGGACCGGCAATCTCGGGCGCAGGGTCGGCGGTCCAGCGAGTGAGCGTTGCTTTGGCGCGGGCCAATTGTGATACCAACTCGCTGCGCCGGTCGCCGAGAGCTGCGAGCGCCTGCTCGCCTGTCAGCGTCTGGGCCGGCCGCACCGAACCCGAGGTGACGGCATTTGGTGTGCCTCTCACGATTCGCTTGAGCTCGCCGAGCACAGCGTCAAGCGCCGCAAGCCTGCGCTCGGCATAGCCGAGGTTGATCCAGGCGAGTGCGGTGCTGACCTCGACACCGCGTGCCTCACTCGCGCTGTCAGCATCTGCGGCGCCGATATCCGCGTCGGCTCGGGCCTGCTGGGCATGCCGTTTGGCGAGATTGGGAATGTCCTGCGATGCGCCGAGGCGCAGCTGGGTGAAGTCGTCACGGTTGGGCTCGAAGGCCAGTGGCCCGGAAATCGGGAAGCTGTCGACACCCACTGCCAGCTTCGGGTCGGGCAGCGCGCCAGCGGCGCCGCGCGCCGACCGGGCGGCGTCTACCCCGAGCGCCTTGGCCTTGAGCGAAGGCGCGTTGGCCTGAGCCCGGGTGAGCGCCGCCTCGAAGGTGAGCGGCTGCGCGATGGCACCCACCGGTAACACCGCGAGCAACGGTGCGAGCAGACAAGCTCTCATGATGTGCTCCTGATCGGAGAGAGGATCAGGCCAGCCGAAATCAATGCATTGGCGTGGCATCGGCGAGACCGATGGTCTGTCTCGCCGACGCTCCGAACGCCTTAAGGAACGACTGGCCCGGCCTCGATTAGCCGACGGAGGCCGGCGACGACGGCTGCATCATGCCGTGCATCTTCATGCAGGCGTCAGCGTTCATCTTCATCATGTCGCAGTCGCAGTTCGCCATTTTCTGGCTGTTCGACACCCAGACGCGCTCCGGCGCCTTCAGCGTTGCGCGCGGGCCGTACTGCCGCGCTGCACGCCACTCATAGTGCCCGGACTGATCGACAGGGGGCTGAGCGAAAGCGGCGCTCGTGCCGCCGACGAGGGAAAGGGCAGCCGCCACGGCCGCGACGAAAGTGGGGGTCTTCATGGAATATCTCCTGATCTGAATAGAAAACGGCAAGGCAGGCGACGCGACGGGACGGTCCCGTGGCAGTCACGCGGCCAAGCCGGTGGTTTTCAGATCAGGCGATGGGTGGGCGAATGTCAGGCAACCGCGATTGGCCGCGCAGCGGAGTCTCGATGGCTGCAAGTTGGGTGGACCTGTAGCGCGCGGCAAAAAGCGATGGGGTAGCATCGTGGACAGGGGCCGCTGCCAGCCCCGAACAGGCCGTCATGAAGTTGAAGCAGTCCGCCGGCGTGCAGCCTTTGTGTTTGGCGGGCTTGGCCTTGTCCGTGCTGGCCTGCTCCATCATCCTCATGCAGTCGGCCATGCTCATGGTCATATGCATCGACTGCATCGCGGGATCCGCTGCCTTCGCGGCGAACGCAGCGCTCTGCCCCATCGCGCCGAACAGCGCGACAGCCAGCAGTAGCGAGATGAGTCGGTGGACCATGCTCATAAAATGTCGTTAGAGCCCTCGCGAAGTCAACATGCAGGGGTATTCGCGCGAGGCGCCGATAAAGTTACGGGTCGGCATTGGGACCCCCTCCTGACTCCGCTTCCGAAATCACGTCGAGCTCGTGGGGAGCCGGCCTTCCTCCTTCCGCTCGCTGTAGCGGTCGACCAGATAATCGGCGTTGTCGCGGGTCAGGAGAGTGAATTTGTAGAGTTCCTCCATCACATCCACCAGACGATCGTAATAGGGCGATGGCTTCATCCGACCGGCGTCGTCGAATTCCTGATAGGCCTTGGCGACCGACGACTGGTTGGGAATCGTGATCATCCGCATCCAGCGGCCGAGGATGCGTAGCGCGTTGACCGCATTGAACGACTGTGAGCCTGCATTGACTTGCATGACCGCAAGCGTGCGGCCCTGCGTCGGCCGAACGCCGCCGGTCTCCAGCGGCAGCCAGTCGATCTGCGACTTGAAGATGCCGGTGATGGTGCCGTGGCGCTCGGGACTGCACCAGACCTGTCCTTCGGACCAGATCGAGGCGTCGCGGAGTTCCTTGACCTTGGGGTGGTCTGGGCTTGCGTCGTCAGGTTGTGGCAGCCCACGAGGGTCGTAGATTCGCGTTTCCGCGCCAAATGACCGCAGCAGTCGATCGGCCTCCTCGACGAGAAGACGGCTGAAGGACCGCTCGCGTAGCGAGCCGTAGAGCAGCAGGAAGCGCGGCGGATGGGACGACGCCGGCCTGCGGGTCAGACCCGACATCGTCGGCGTGTCTGCGAATTCGGGGTGCAGGGCTGGAAAATCGGTCACAGGCTCGTCCAATGGCACAGATCGATTCGATAGTTCTGGCGACGTGGAAATATGGAATCAAGTCTTGATTCTGGCGGAGCGTTGGTTTCCATATTCGTCGAAGTCTCGAGCGAGTCGAGCCGCGCGCCATGTGGATGCGAGGGGAGAGAGCAATGGGTCTCGGCAGGAAGATCGATGCGATCAAAGCCATGCTGGCGGGCTTGGTGCTCGCGGCTGCCGGGCCTGCGCCTGTTGTCGTGAACGGAGCCGGGTCGACGTTCGTCAATCCAATTCTGTCGCGCTGGACGGCGGATTATATGGCTGACTTCCACGCCAGCGGCGGAACGCGCATCGTCTATCACCCTATCGGGTCGGGCGCCGGCATCGATCTCATCAAGGCCCGCAAAGTCGATTTCGGTGCGTCCGATCGCCCCCTGCCTCCCGAGGAACTCGCCAAGGCTGGGCTAGGTCAGTTCCCACTGGTGATCGGGGGCGTGGTGCCGGTGGTGAACATAGCCGGCGTCGCGTCGGGGCGCTTGCACTTCACCGGTCCGCTGCTGGCGGACATCTATCTCGGCAAGGTGAAACGCTGGAATGACGCTGCTATCGCCCGCCTCAACACCGGCGTGCCACTGCCCAACGCGGATATCGCCGTCGTCCACCGGTCAGACGGGTCGGGCACGACCTTCAATTGGGTCAATTATTTCTCCAAGGTCAGCCCCGAGTGGAAGGCCCGCGTGGGTGAGGGCACGACGATCGCCTGGCCCGTTGGCACAGGCGCCAACGGCAATGACGGTGTGTCGGCGCAGGTTCGCAAAACAGCCAACAGCATTGGTTATGTCGAGTTCGCCTATGTTGCGCGCGACAAGTTGACGTGGGGCGCCGTTCAGAACAGGGCCGGGCGCTTCGTCACGCCGGGACCGGTGAGCTTCGCAGCGGCAGCGGATGGTGCGCAGTGGAACTCGACCCGCGACTTCTATCTCGTCCTGACCGATGCTGGGGGGCTGAACGCCTATCCGATCACGGCAACCACTTTCGTGCTGGCTCCCAAGCACCAGCCTGACTTCACCCGCACGCGCGCGCTGCTCCAGCTTTTCCAGTGGGCGCTTTTCAAAGGCCAGCGTCAGGCCGCCGAACTCGGCTATGTCCCCCTGCCGCAGGGGCTAGCGCTGCGCGTGGCCCGCTACTGGCTGACTGAATTTGAGCACTGAAGGAGACCGGCTTGTCGTTAATGGACTCTGAGACCGCGATCGAGGCGCTGTCGGCGCTAGCCCATCCCGGCCGCCTGGCGGTCTTCCGTCTGCTCGTGAAGGCGGGCGCCGATGGGCTGGCTGCAGGCGAGGTCGCGCGCCTGATGGAGACACCGGCCAACACCATGTCGACCCAGCTCGCGATCCTTTCCCGCTCAGGCCTGATCCGGTCCCGGCGTGAGCGCCGGTCGATCCTTTATCAAGCTGACTATGGCCGGTTCGCCGAATTGCTCAGCTTTCTGGTCGAGGACTGTTGTGGCGGTCGGCCGGAGGTCTGTTCGCAGCTCGCCGGCGTCGTCGGATCCGCCCTTTCCTGTGCGGGCGATCAGCCCGGTGCCTCTGGAGTGCCTTCATGAGCGGCGTTCCTTCGCCCCTTCACATCCTGTTTCTGTGCACGGGCAATTCGGCTCGATCGATCCTGGCCGAGGCGATCGGCAATCGGTTTGGGGGAAGACGCTTTGTCGCCCGCTCAGCCGGCTCCTTTCCTAAAGGGCAGGTCCATCCCCAGGCACTCGCGCTGCTGGAGCGACACGGGTACGCGATCGACGGTTTCCGCTCGAAGGGCTGGGAGGAGTTTGCGGCTGCAGGCGCCCCGGATCTCGCGATCGTCATCACGGTCTGTGATGCGGCTGCGGGCGAGGTGTGCCCGATCTGGCCGGGTGGACCGGTGTCAGCCCATTGGGGATTGCCTGATCCGGCTGCCGTCGAAGGGCCGGCCGACAAGGTCGCAGCAGCCTTCGTAGAGACCTATGATGCGCTCGAAACGCGCGTGCGAGCACTCGCCAGCCTGCGCCTCGACACGCTCGATCGGGACACCCTGAAGCGGGAGCTGGACAAGCTTGCCTCCCTGCCGGCCGCGTCGGAGCGGGCATGAACGCGGATACGAAACTAGCCGAGGCCACGGTCGCCAGTCTGGAGCCGCCGGCGCACCCTTTCAGCACCGGGCGCAGGCTGGCGGCGGAGGCGCTGGGATCGGCACTGCTGCTCGCTGTGGTGATCGGCTCGGGTATCATGGGGGAGCGACTGGCGGGTGGAAATGTCGCGATCGCACTGCTTGGCAACACGCTGTCGACCGGCGCCGCGCTCGTGGTACTGATCACCATGCTGGGGCCGATTTCGGGGGCGCATTTCAATCCGGCGGTCACGCTGGCCTTCGCTCTGCGTGGTGAGATCGCACCCCGCTTGGCGCTCGCCTATGTCGCCGCCCAGATCGTTGGTGCCGTGCTCGGCGTCTATGCGGCGCACGGCATGTTCGCCGAGCCAATTGTGCAGATTTCCACCAAGTTGCGCGACGGGCCGTCGCAGCTCTTCTCGGAGGCAATTGCTACGTTCGGCCAGCTGGCAACGATCTTCGGCTGCCTTCGATTCAGGCCGGATTTTACGCCGATCGCGGTCGGCCTCTACATCACCTCAGCCTACTGGTTCACCGCGTCGACATCGTTTGCCAATCCCGCGGTCACGATCGCGCGCAGTCTCTCCGACACTTTCGCCGGCATCGCGCCGCATTCCGCGCCGGGGTTCATCCTGGCCCAAATCGCTGGCGCGCTTGTCGCCGTCGGCCTCTTCTCCTGGCTTCTCAAGGAAGAAACCCGCTCATGATCGATACCGACTTCCCCATTACCATCTTCCACAATCCCGGCTGCGGCACGTCGCGCAACACGCTCGCGATGATCCGCGCTGCGGGATACGAACCCACTGTCGTCGAATATCTGGAGACGGGCTGGACCAGGCTGCAGCTCGACGGGATTCTGGAAGAGATGAAGGCACATCCGCGCGACATCCTGCGTGAGAAGGGGACGCCGGCGGCCGAGCTCGGCATGCTCGACGAAGCGCTGGACGATAGCAGGCTGATCGAAGCGATGATCGCGCACCCGATCCTGGTCAATCGACCGATTGTTGTCACGCCAAAGGGCACGAGCCTCTGTCGGCCGTCGGAGGAGGTGCTGGCGTTGCTCGACAAGCAGCCGACCAGCTTCACCAAGGAGGATGGTGAGGTGGTGATCGTCGCATCCTGAATGAGACACGCTGTTGTCCGCTGGGCGCTACGCGCCCAGCCCCGCAAGCCTGATTGCATGTCGGAATGAAAGCGAGCTTTGGGCGACCACTCTATCTCGAAAATCGCGCGTAATACCGCCTGCACGACTTGTGTCTTCAAATGACTCCTTTGTGCGCACTGCAGCCGATGCTCTTCCAGGTAGATCCGGTGGCAGCCGTGATCGCTGCCGGTGCTTTGATCCATTAATGGCGATGATCGCTTTCAAGCGGTCAGTTAAACCTCGCACCTTCTCGACTATAGTCCGATGGTTTCTCAACCAGGGCCGATAGCCGAAGCGAGCTGGGCTGCAGCTCACGGCTGATATCGAGAGGGGAGGGGTACGATGCCCACGCGGCATAGCGGTCCAGAACGAATGGGAGCCTTCTCCGATGGCGTGATCGCCGTCGTGATCACCATCATGGTACTTGAGCTAAAGCCGCCGCTCAGCCCGAGCCTGATGGCTCTCGGTCCCCTGTGGCCGACTGCGATCAGTTACGCGCTCAGCTACCTCTTCATTGCGATCATCTGGGTCAACCACCACCATCTGCTGCGCTTCGTGAAGCATGCCAGTCCATCGTTGCTATGGCTGAACTTCGCCCATCTGTTCCCGGTGTCGCTGCTGCCCTTCGCCACGGCCTGGATGGCTGGCTCGCGGTTGGCGTCAGCGCCTGTCGCCGTCTACGCGGCGATCTTCGTGTGGGTGAACCTCGCCTACCTCGCCTTCGAGCAGGAGGTCATCCGGCAAGCCGACGCCGATCAGTTTCCGGCAATCGCGAAGCGGACAGCGCGCAGACGCTCGTTGGCTACCGTCCTGGTGTTCGCTACCGCGATCCTAGTCGCTACTGTCCTGCCCTGGCTGGCGTTCCTGCTGATCTGCGCCGCGCTTCTGCTCTACCTCCGTCCCGAGGTCCCCGGCAGCCACTGGTCTTGATCAGGAAGGCAACCTCCGCCGTTTTTCGGTACGAAAGGTCGAATGCACATCGCCTACGACCACGATCGCGCCCACCCAACGGCTTTACCCGTCAGAGAACATAATCCGCCGCTTCTGGCTGTTTGAGGCCGCGCCTAAAGCGATTGCTGGGAATGTCTCGACACTGGAGCGCTGGCAGGGGCTATCTTAGGCGCTTGGCGTTTGCGATTCATCGACATGGATCGACGGTTCTTCCTGCGGCGGAACGACTGGATGGCGGAACAGTCCCGCGATTCACCACGCGGTCTTTCGCACGCTGGACATGAGGAGGTATCTCGATGGCCCGGTTGCTCTCGGTTAACGTTGGGCTGCCGCGCGAAATCCAGTGGCGCGGAAGGACGGTGCGCACCGGCATCTGGAAGGAGTCGGTACGGGGACGTCGCCGCATCGGGCGGCTCAACATTGAGGGCGACGGACAGGGCGATCTCGACGGCCACGGGGGCGAGCAGCGTGCGGTTTTCGTTTATCAGATCGAATCGTATCACTACTGGCAGGAGCGGCTGGGCCGCCGCGATTTTGTCTATGGGCAGTTCGGCGAGAACTTCACCGTCGAGGGATTGCCGGATGACGAGGTCTGCATAGGCGACCGCTATCGAATAGGCACTGCTCTGTTCGAAGTGACCCAGCCACGCGTGACCTGCTATCGCGTCGGGATTCGCATGGACCATCCGCAAATGGCTGCCCTCCTGACAGCCGGCGGACGGCCAGGCTTCTACTTCCGCGTCCTCGAGGAAGGTGAAGCCGGCGCCGATGACCCGATTGTCCTGGTCTCCAAAGACCCCGAGCGCATGACCGTCGCCGAGGTGAATGCCCTGCTGTACTCGTCTCTTCATCCGCGCGAACAGCTCGAGCGGGCGCTGCGAATCCCAGCGCTGTCCCCGGGCTGGCGTCAATCGTTTGAGGCGTTGCTGCGAAGCCAAAATGCGCACCCCGGAGCGAGGGGCAACGCAGGTCTGGCGCCAATTGCGGCTTCACAGACGGTGGCGGCTGGGTTTCGGCCGCTGCGAGTTGCGCGGATTGATGTTGAATGCGCGGATGTGATTTCCCTCGAACTGCAGCCAACTGATGACAGACGGCTCACGACTCCACTCGCCGGCCAATTCATCGTTCTCCGTTTGCGCCCGAGGCAGGACGGACCCCTGCTCGTCCGGAGCTATTCGCTCTCAGGACCTCTTTCCGACGAATGCTATCGCGTCAGCGTCAAAGTGGAGCCTAACGGCGCCGCGGGTGCCTATCTGAGCACCGATGTCCGAACGGGCGATGTCATTGATGTGAGCGAACCGAGAGGCCGCTTCACCTTGCAGCCCGGCGACCGGCCGGTAGTGCTTCTGAGTGCGGGGATTGGAGCGACGCCCCTGCTCGCGATGCTTCACGCTTTAGCCGCCAGCGCCTCGCCCCGAGAGGTCTGGTGGCTGCATAGTGCACGCAATAGCAGGTCCCATCCATTCGCCACCGAAGTGCGCCAGCTTCTCGGCAAGCTGGCACACGGTCGAAGTCAGATTTGGTTCAGTCAACCAGCCGCGAATGATCGTGCAGGGAGAGACTGTGACGCAACTGGTCGCTTGGGGATCGGGGCCCTCAACCAGTTGGGCATTCCGCGCGATGGCGACTTCTATGTGTGCGGACCATCGGGCTTCATTGGCGATCTGAGCGCGGGCCTGACCGCATGGGGTGTGCCTCCGGACCGGATCCATTCCGAGCTCTTTTCCGGTGGTCCCTCGCTGACGCCTGGTGTGATCGCTACCTCACCGTGTGCACCTCACCAGCCCGCCGGTCCCCCCGGTACGGGGCCGCTGGTGTCCTTCGCACGCAGTGGTATCGCGGTCCGGTGGCGTGTGAGTGACCAGAGCCTTCTTGAACTGGCGGAGGCGTGCGACGTGCCCGTCCGGTGGTCATGTCGCACCGGCGTCTGCCATAACTGCGAAAGTGGATTGATCTCTGGGTCCGTCTCCTACGACCCTGACCCGCTCGATCCACCGGCAGAAGGAAATGTCCTGATCTGTTGCTCACGGCCGCGGGACGACGTCGTGATCGACATCTGAGCGGCGCCGCAAGTTTCCAGTTAAATGCGCGGGCGGGCAAAGTCGCCGCCCGGCTCCAGCATTTCGTCGGGATCCAGGTCTCGGTCGATTCCGTGCGGTATGACGCTCTGGCCCCGCGCGAGGGCGAGTTTCTTTTTGTCCAGAAAGACATCGATCTTGTCGGGCTCAAACGAGACGAGGTTGGAGACCCGTGCAACCTCAGGCCAAGCCTGCGGATAAGACCACGCCGCCTTCTTGCGGTCGCCGATGTCGTAATAGCTGGCCAAGCCCTTATAGGGGCAGAACGTTTGTCCATCGGCCGGTATCAGCGCGTCCTCGTCGATGTCGTCGCGCAATACATACCAGCGTGGCGCGAAACCTGACTCGAACAACACAACTGGGCGCGTGGTATCGGCGATCACTTGATCGTCGAGCTTGACGACAAGGTGTCGTGAACTCTGGCGGATATCGATGCGGTGGTACGCGTCGGCGGCGTGGCCGACAATGCGCTCGTCCTCCTCGTAGAAGGCGTCCATGGCTCGCCAGGCGAAGGCGACCCGGCCTTGCAGCACATTGGCATAGTCGGGCAGGGCAGTGTGCTGCCATGCAGCGTGGTCGAGGCTTCGGTCTCCCATGCTTGCGCTAAACCATGCAGTATCGCCGAGATCGCGGTGCTGTGTCGTCCGACTCTCGCTGACGAGAACGCTTGGTCGGACCTCGGCAAGTGGGAAGTACGCAACCGGGTAGCGGCCAGGCTCGTGGAGAAGGACAACATCCTCGCTGTCTACGATCCACTCGCCGGCCAATTTGACTCGCATTCGTCTGCGTAGGGGTTCAGCGAACAATAGTCGCTGCGGGAGTGGCTCGGAGGTGAGGAAATGGCCCACCGTTGCGCCGCCCAAAGGACCCTGTTGCCAGGATAGCCCCATAGTCATGCTCCTTTCGTTTCGCCGCGCCCAATTATGGCGCGCGATGACCACGTTCTTGCAAGATCCAGGTGTTTCCGTCCGGGTCGGCGAAGCTTGCGAAGCTGGCATAGTCGCGACGTTGGGGGTCCAGCCCCGTGCTCCATCCGCCGGCCCACGACTCGACCGGGTCCTTGTGCCGGACGGCGCTGACGTGGACGCCACGGCCGATCATTTCAGTCCGTTCGGCCGCGAGGTCGCTCGTAACAAGGCACACGTTATGCACGCGGCTCGGCGCATCAGACGCGACGAGGTGAACCGAACACGCGGACCCTGGTGGAGTGAGTTGCACAACCCGGAATTCCGGAGTGGGCCGGTAGTCCACGTCTAAAGTGAAGCCAGCCTGTTCGGTGTAGAACTTAAGTGCACGGTCGATGTTAGCGACGGGCAGCGGGACGACCTCCAATGCAAGCATAGCGCCTCCCGCTAGGAATTGCCGACGATGCCGCGCCGCAGGTTTCGATCCCCGACGACGCATTCTGACGGCCAGAGATATATTAACTTAAAGTAATACGTGCTTGCAGCTTGCTCAACACGCAATCTGCCCCTGAGACGTTCCTTCACGCGGAGCCGACGCTGCCTATCCAGCGTTCGAGACCGGCTTCTGCGAGGCGCTCGGTATATTTGACCGACGACTCGTTGAATCAGCTTTGGCT
>OUNM010086225.1_pt1 | contig 26084 bp, 30 predicted proteins | sample 1769961 | NCBI WGS metagenome assembly OUNM01 (sample SAMEA3914820, study PRJEB12502) | metagenome | biome: forest; material: soil | place: USA | collected 2012-03-12 | depth 0.3 m | reverse complement strand
CTTCCTGCGCTCGGAAACCTCCCTGATCCAGACCATCGGCCGCGCCGCCCGCAACGTCGACGGCAAGGTCATCCTCTATGCCGACCGCATCACCGGCTCGATGGAACGGGCCATGGCCGAGACCGCCCGCCGCCGCGAGAAGCAGCACGCCTACAATCTCGAGCACGGCATCACGCCCGAGAGCGTCAAGCGCGACATCAAGGACATCCTCAACAGCCCCTACGAACGCGGCGACCGTGTGCTGGTGCCCATGGGCATGTCCGAAACCGACGACCGCCCGTTCAGCGGCGACAACTTCAAGGCCGCGCTCAAGGACTTGGAGGCCAAGATGCGCGAAGCCGCCGCCAACCTGGAGTTCGAGACCGCCGCCCGCCTGCGCGACGAGATCAAGCGCATGAAGCTGATGGACCTCGAGTTCGCCAACGAGGCCCTGGCGGCGACGGGCGACGAGGTCGACCGCGCCGCGCCGAAGCGGATCCGCGCGGAGATCCGGCAGGAGAAGGCGGAGGAGTTCCGGAAGAAGCGGAAGTAGGCATTAGCCGCCGCTCGGCTCCCCTCTCCTCTCCCCTTTGGGGGAGGGGGACCGCCGAACGGCGGTGGAGGGGGCCAGCCCCCGCCCCTCAGCTTGCGGAACGTCGTTATCCAAACCAAGCTCCGCCCTTGCCTCCGGGGGAGCACCATCATGACCGCCAAAGCCCGCATCCTGGTCCTGGGCCAGGACGTCAACACCGTCGACTATACGAACCCCGCCCTGCCGCCGGGCATGAGCGCCGAAAGGGTGACGGCCGGCCTCGACCAGGCCGAGGCCTCACTGAGGGCACAGGGTTTCGAGGTCGACATGCTGCAGGTCCAGCCCGACCCCGACACCGCCCGCGCCGAGATCGAGGCCTTCATGGCCGGCAAGACCTACGCCGTGGTGGTCATCGGCGCCGGCATCCGCAACCCGCCGCCCAGCCTCTTCCTGTTCGAGACGGTGGTGAACGCCGTGCACCGCCTCGCGCCGGGGGCCCGGATCGCGTTCAACACCCGGCCGGACGATAGTGACGTGGCGGCGGTGCGGTGGGTGGGGAAGTAGGGGGCTGAGCGCTCCTCCCCCTTTGGGGGAGGGGGACCGGCGAACGCCGGTGGAGGGGCCTCTCCTGGCCCGTTCGCTCCAATCCATACGATGCGTACGCTCCACTCGCCAGATACACATCATGCGCACCAACATCGTCATCGATGACGCCCTGATAGCCGAGACCCTCAAAGCCACCGGCCTGAAGACCAAGCGCGAAGCCGTCGAACTGGGCCTCAAGACCCTCCTGAAGCTGCGCCAGCAGGCGGCGATCCGCGACCTGCGCGGCAAGCTGACCTGGGAAGGCGACCTCGACGCCCTGCGGTCCGACGAGCTGATGGACCTGAATTTCGCCAACGAGGCCCTGACGGCGACTGGGGACGAGGTGGACCGCGCCGTGCCGAAGCGCATCCGCACGGAGATCCGTCAGGAGAAGTCGGAGGAGTTCGGAAGTTGAAGAGGTATGGGGCGACCGCTGAGTCGCTTCAATATTCAGGTTCTCCTAAATTGCTTAGTTCCTGACACAGGCTTTTCGCTATCATATTTGCCTGCACTCTCGATCATTTTCCCAGCGGCACCACATGTTCTGGATATCCACCGCCGCTCGCATCGATAATTGCTCGCAGCAATTTTCAGCGGATGCGCCGTCCAGGTTGCGGCGAGCACTCCAGCCCCAGTTTTTTGCAAGATTCGCGCTGCACCGGTCTTAACGGCTTGGCTAGCCCCAGTAGTCCGGCGTCGATTGAACCTGTGGTCATTTGGAGACGGTCTGTTGGTCATTGAACTACATGCTGGCCAAAGCCCCTCACCAGCGCGGGTTTGGAGTGGTAGCGGCGAGCGCAAGTGCCGGCCCAAAACACTGATCGACTGTCGCGATTTCCGTCGAGAACGCAAATGCAGGCCCCATTGCGGACCACTCGCATTCACTGCAAAATCCCACACTACAAGTTTCAGGTTACCGCTATTAATTGATCAATGAAGTGCGGGAGGTGAACGTTGCCCTCAAACGCTGATTGGCTACATGAAATAACAAAGTGGAAGCTGGAAGCAGCTGACGAGGATAGCGCACGCTATTTCTTTGCCGTCCGGGGGACAACTTCGCTTCAAACTGGAGAAAATCACTACGTTCTCGGAAGAAAAGGATCAGGAAAAACTGCAGTAGCCGAACACATCAGAGGTTTTTCAAGCCGAAAGACTTATGTAAGCACGCTATCATTTAAAGATTTTCCCTTTAATGAGCTCTACAAGCTCGCCGACAACAGCTATACAAGACCAAGCCAGTACACCACCATCTGGAAATTTATTGTTTACAGCGCGATCTGCACCATGATGGTCAAAAATACCCGCATCGATACAATCGTTCGAGATCAAATATCAAAACATATCGATGTTGATATCGAACATGCACTGGCAAAATCTCTCCTTAAACTTACAGACGGCGGAGCAGGATTCACAATACTTGGAGTTGGAGCCAATGCGACAGCAAAATCCACAATCTCCACAAATGATACATCTTTAAATGCCAGAACCGATGCGCTAGAAAACTTCATTCTTCGCAACATAGATGATTCTAGTTATTATATATTATTTGACGAACTTGATGAAGATTACAAAGATGTATTGGATGTAGACGTCTCATCATCTTATTTCGATCTCCTGATCGGCCTTTTTAAGGCTGCACAGGCAGTAAAGAGAGCTCTTGGAAAAAAACACAATGTAATGCCAATTATATTTCTGCGAGAAGACATATATGATCTAATGAGAGATAATGATAAAAATAAATGGAAAGACTCTTCTCTAACCTTGAACTGGACAGACGGAGAGCTTAGAAAATTAGTTGCATTTCGACTCTCTCGCGCACTTGATCCAGCCAGCCCCGAAATACCATTCGACAATCTTTTCCAAAGACTATTTACCGACTCAGAAACTCGAGCAGGCGGAAGATCCAGCAAACGGCATGTCTTTCAGTATATATCCGCAAGAACCCTGATGCGGCCGCGAGATTTTATTTCCTACCTTAGAGAATGCGCAAAACTGGCTATTGATGAGGAAACGCCCAAAATAACATTTGAACAGCTCGTAGAAGCAAATAGAGGCTATTCTCTTAGATTAAGAGAAGAATTTGTCGATGAAATACAAGGCGCAATACCTTATATAAATGACGTATTTGAAATACTTAGCGGAATGAGGAAGCAAATATTCACATTTAGGGAATTTGAACAGCTATATAATGAATATATAGAAGATATGCCAAAAGATAGATCTATAGATTTTAATACAATTTGCAGAGTTATGTTTCATTATAGCGCAATCGGAAATCAAGCATCACAAAGGACAAATCTTATTTTTCGCTTTCGTTACCCGGAGTCAAAATTAAACTTTTCAGAGTCCGGAGTTATTCACCCAGGGCTACTACGATCTCTACAAATAAAGTAAAATTTTTGATCTAACCTATACGTTAAGCCCGATCGCATAATCCACCTCTGGCGCGCAACCCACCTTAATCTCTCGAAGGTTGCAGCGTGCTGGGGCTGAGCAGGTCAGTCAAGGACCGCCCTCCGGGCGGGCGCGGCGACGCGGAGCGTCGTCCCACGGGTCCGGCTTCGCCAGCCCGAGGGCATGCCTTGAGTGACCTGCTCAGCCCAGCGATCCTCTCGCCGTGAGATGTAAGGCGGACTCCCTTCGCCGGCGCGAAGATCGCGCTACAACAGGGAAGCAACGCCGGGCGGAGACGGACGTGAAGCGCCTTCTGAGCCGCCTGATCGGGCGAGCGAAGCCGAAAGACAGCTGGCGCTGCCCCTGCTGCGGTAAGGTCCGTCATGAGTTTCCGGCGGCGACCTTTCCCTGTCCGTGGATCTGGAGCGAGGAGAAGGCCAGCGAGTTCGACCTCACCGCCGACACCTGCGTCTGGAGGGACCAGGACTACTTCATCCGGGCCTGCCTGGACCTGCCCTTCACGGATCGTGACGACGCCTTTCAGTTCGGCGTCTGGATGACGTTGAGCCGCGAGAACTTCCACCGCTACCAAGCGACCTTGCGCGGGGCGGACGCCAGCGCGCTGCCGCCGATGTTCGGATGGTTCTCCAACAGCCTGCCGGGCTATCCGGAGACCGTGAACCTCAAGGGCATGGCGCATCTCCGGACAGGCGGGTTGCGCCCGCTGATCGAACTTCTCGACAGCGATCATCCCCTGGCGCGCCAGCAACGCGACGGCGTCACGATCGGGGAAATGTCCGCCTATCTCCACGAACATCTCGGCGATTGCCGCTGACAGATTTCCCTCTCCCCTTGCGGGAGAGGGTGGCCCGCGAAGCGGGTCGGGCGAGGGGTTGAAAGACGGCCCCGCTGCTGGGGCGGCAAGATCGGGTGCGAGGTGGACAGGGCCATCAACCCCTCATCCGTCGGCTTCGCCGCCACCTTCTCCCGCAAGGGGAGAAGGAAGTACGGGGATTGGCGGGCTTCTGTTTGAGCGTATCGCCGCCCCGGACCCCACGAAATCAACGCTCTAGCCGCCACAAACGCGAACTTGTCCTCCGCGTTCAGCCTCGCCCCATACTGCTCCCACCTCGTCGCGAGGAAAGGGCGCATGGCCAGCGACCGATTGCGGCGGCGGGGTGTGATCGAGCGGGGTCAGGTCCGAGGGGGATACTCGGACGGTCCGGGGATGAGCTTGCTGGGCTCACCCGCCCGCCGCTGGCGTGGTTGAAGGTCACAGGGTCTGTCCTGATCAGTATTGATCCGCCCTCTTCGACCGCTGGAACTTGCCGGAAACGGCGATGTCCGGGTCCCGGTAAGGCCTGAACAGGGCCACCCGACGGGACGCTGGCGGATAACGGTTACGCGGAGCGTTCAGGCTTCGTCGAAACGGTAACAACTCAACACACTCCGGGCGGCGCCCGGCGCTCCGCGTCCCTTTCCGCTCGCCCTCCCGACCAGACGGCCGGGAGCGCCTCGGCGCGCGCGGGAACATCCGACCCCGACCGGCGTTCGTCGAAAGGCACGGGACGGACTTCCATGACACAGGCTCTCAAGGCCAAGGCCGCGATCGTCGGCGCCGTTCTGGCGATGGCGGCGGCGCATGGGGCGCAGGCCTGCGCGGCGTCGCGGCTGACCAGCGTGTCCGGCCCGGTGATGGCGGTCCCCTCGGCCGGCGTGATCTGCGTCGCGCTGGGGCCGCGTCCGGAGCAGTGGGTGCGCGTGCGGCTGGCTGCGGCCGGGACCGAGCCTCCGGGCCGACAGCGGCTGATGGCGGCGGCGTTCGCCAAGCATGTCGACTGCGTGCTGGGCGCGGGCGGCGGCTGGCGCTGCCGCCTGGAGTCCGGCGACCTGGCCGCCCTGGCCGGCTCGCCCGAGGTGGGGCTGGTCGCGGCCGCCTGGCGCTAGGCCGGCCACGCGAAAGTCCGAAAACGAGAGTTGACGAAATCACTCTCGCAAGACTAGAACATTCCATGAACACGCCGTCGCCATCGCGGAAGCTGGGTCGCCGGATCCGGACGCTGCGGGAGGCGGCCGACCTGACGACAGAGGCGCTGGCGGAGACGGCGGCGGTGGCCGTGGAAAGGCTCGCCGCGTTCGAGGCCGGAACGGCGGACGCGGATTACCGGGCGCTGCTGCGGATCGCGCGGGCGCTGGGACGGCCGGTCGCCGATCTGCTGTCGGCGGTGGAGGAGGACGACGACGACGCGCGCGGGGAGGCGTGAGCCAGACGCCCGAGGGCTCAGAGCCCGCCGACCAGCTCGGCCAGGCGGATCTCCAGGGCGCGGGCCAGCTGGAACAGGGTGGTGGCGCTGGGGTTGCGCTCGCCGCGCTCCAGCAGGCCGACATAGTTGCGGTGCAGGCCCGCCAGCTCGGCCAGGGCTTCCTGGCTGAGGTTCCGGGCCTTGCGCCGGTTGCGGATTTCTCGCCCCAGGGCGGTCAGGTCGGAGTCGGCGGCCACGCGCGACCCTTGCCTTGGACGGCGCTCGCATCTACACACGTACAGTGTGTATTTTTCGCGCTGGAGTCGAGGTTCGCACGTATGGGTCGTCAATCCGCCGCTCTGAACGCCGCCATCCATCCGGTCGACCGTCATGTCGGTCAGGTGGTCCGCACCCGGCGGCGAGCGCTGCAGCTCAGCCAGTCGGCGGTGGCCCAGCAGCTGGGGATCAGCTTCCAGCAGCTGCAGAAGTACGAGCGCGGGACCAACCGCATCAGCGCCTCGGTGCTGCACGGCCTGTCGCTGGTGCTGGACCTGCCGGTGGCGCGGTTCTTCGACGGCCTGCCCGAGCCGGACGACCTGGATCGCGGCCGGGGTCGCGACCTGGTGGCCGAGATGGTCGCCGCGCCCGAGGGCCCGGCCCTGGCCGAGGCGTTCCTCGACCTGCCGCCGGGCCCGATCCGCACCCGCCTGACCGCCCTGGCGCGAGCGATCGGCGGGGCGCGGGGCTAGGCGGCTGGCGCGGTGGGCGCGCTCTGGCGAGACCAGCGCCCCCTCCGTCTCCCTGCGTATTCGCAGCGATCCACCTCCCCCGCTTCGCAGGGGAGGAGAAACGTCCTCCTCACCCGTGAAACGGGGGAGATGGCGCGGCGCCAATAGGCGACGTGACGGAGGGGGCGCTAAACCGTTCCCCCCTAAACCTCCTGAATATCGAACCGCACCACCTTGCCGCCTTGGAAACGGAACAGGTGCCCGACCGTCTTGTTCTCCAGACCCAGCGCCTGCCCCTCCAGCGGATTGCCGTCCAGGTCGCGGAGGGTCTGGAGCACCTCGGCCAGGACCGCGCCATCGGCCGTTCGCCGGAAGCCCACCGGCTCGACATGAGGGCTGACGATCGCCCATTGCCGCGTCCAGTAGGCGCGAACCGCCTCGTGGCCGTGGACGTGACCGCCCTCCATGCCGTTGGCCCAGGCGACGTCGTCGGCCAGCGCGGTCAGCACGCCGTCGATGTCGCGCGCGTTGAAGCGCGCATAGAGGCGCTCGAGGGTCTGGATGTCGTCGTCCATGGGATCTCTCCTGGCCGGCAAAGGCGTGTTGCATTGGCGGGCGGCGCAGATACATATGTGCATATGTATTTCTTCCGCAAGAGGTGAGGCGCCATGGATCTGGACGTGCTCTCGACGCCTGGACACCAGATCAGCCTCGCCGCCCGAGGCTTCGCCCGCCTGAGCGAGGCGCGGCTGAAGCCGCTGGGCTTCGGCGTCGGGCATCTGCCGGTGCTGGTCGCGCTGAGGGACGGCCGGGCCCGCACGCAGCGCGACCTGGCCCGCTTCGCCAAGGTCGAGCAGCCGCCGATGGCCCAGATGCTGGCCCGCATGGAGCGCGACGGGCTGATCCACCGCACGCCCGACCCGGCGGACGGCCGCAGCAGCCACATCGCCCTGACGGACGCCGCCAATGCTCGCTTGCCGGACGCGATCGACGTCCTGCTCCAGGGCAACGCCGAGGCGCTGGCGGGCTTCACGGATGCGGAGACCCTTCAGCTCGCCGACCTGCTGACCCGCCTGCTGGCCAACCTCGACCGCATCGCCGGCGCCAGCGCCGAGGCCTGATCCTTGCCGCCGCGCTCGACGCAAGGTAGCGACGGACGGCGCGTTCGCCCTCCCGATCCGGATCACCGGCTTGAGCCTCTACGAAGACACGACCCTGAAGATCGACGCCTTCGTCGGCTGGGCGCTGGGCGTCTGCCTGGCCTGCGCCGGCTGGCTGCTGTCGGTCTGGCCGATCGGGCGGATCGCCGAGGCCACAGCGCTGGCGCTGGCGGCCTTTCCGCAGCGGATCAGCTCCTGGAGCGACGATCCGGACTGGGCGCTGGCCGGCCTCTTCGTCCCGGTCGTGGCCCTGCTGGTCCTGCCCGGCGCCTTCGGCGCGACCTGGCCGCGCAAGTACGGCCAGATCGCGACGCCGCTGATGCCCGAGCAGTCCTGGCGCATGCGCGGCCTGCTGACGGGCGTCCTGGCGGGGCTGGTCCTGGCCGGCGGCCTGGTCACCCGCGCCGAGCTGGGCCAGCGGCTGGGCGTCGCCGAGGCGGACGGCGTCACCTGGCTGAAAGCGGGCAAGGTCGTCGAGCGGAGTCCATGGTCGACGGCGCGGGCGGTCCAGCCCACGTGCCGCATCGAGGGCAAGTATGACGATCGGCCACGACTGGGTTACGTGGTCGCGTTCGCCGGCCACCAGCCGGCCGACCTCTCGCCGATCGGCGGCGAGGCCCTGCCCAACTGGATCGCGCGCGTGACGCCGATCGACGCCCAGCTACGCGCCGCCGGCAAACCCCGCAAAGGCCAGATCGAGACGCAGTGCCTGGATCGGCTGCTCGCGCGCCTGTCGCCTTCTGACGCCGAGGCCCTGCGAGGGCTGACGGCGGTGGACCGGTAGAGAAGATCAATTTCAGGCGCCCCGAGCGCCCCCTCCGTCTCGCTGCGTATCCGCAGCGATCCACCTCCCCCGCGATGCGGGGGAGGAGAAGCGGCGTCCACCTCACCCGTGCAACGGGGGAGGTGGCGCGGCGCGAAGCGCCGTGACGGAGGGGGCCGCCCTAGGCGCTTGCCCCTACCCCACCATCGCCGCCAGTCGCCCGCGGATCAGCGTCTCCGCCTCGGCCACGATGCGGTCGACCAGCTCCTGCACGCTGGGCACGTCGTGGATCAGGCCCTGGACCATGCCGGCGCTCCAGACGCCGTGGTCGATGTCGCCGGTCTCCAGGCCCTCACGGCCGCGCACGCCCTTCACCAGATCGGCGACGTCCTCGAACTTGGCGCCGCCGGCGCGCTCGATGGCCACCACCTGCTGGCTGATGGCGTTCTTGGCCACGCGGGCGGTGTTGTGCAGGGTGCGGAAGATCAGGTCGGTGGCGCGCTCGTCATTGGCGACCATGGCCTGCTTGAAGTTCTCGTGGATCGGCGCTTCCTTGGTGGCGCAGAAGCGGGTGCCCATGTTTACGCCGTCGGCGCCCAGGGCCAGGGCCGCGACCAGGCCGCGCGCGTCGCCGAAGCCGCCCGAGGCGATCATCGGAATCTTCACCTTCTCGGCCGCGACCGGGATCAGGATCAGGCCGGGAATGTCGTCCTCACCGGGGTGGCCGGCGCATTCGAAGCCGTCGATCGAGATGGCGTCGACGCCCATCCGCTCGGCCGACAGGGCGTGACGGACAGCGGTGCACTTGTGGATCACCTTGACCCCGTGGGCCTTCAGGTCGTCGACATGCTCCTGCGGCTTGTAACCGGCCGTCTCGACGATCTTGATCCCGCTCTCGATGATGGCCGCGCGGTATTCGGCATAGGGCGGCGGCTTCATGGCCGGCAGGATGGTCAGGTTCACGCCGAACGGCTTGTCGGTCATCTCGCGGCAGCGGGCGATCTCTTTGGAGAGCGCTTCCGGCGTCGGCTGGGTCAGGGCGGTCAGGAAGCCCAGCGCCCCGGCATTGGCGACGGCGGAGACCAGCTCGGCCTTGCCGACCCACTGCATGCCGCCTTGGGCGATCGGATGCTCGACGCCGAACATCTCGGTGAAACGGGTCTTGATGGCCATGGCGCGGTTGCTCCCTCTGATTTTGGGGAACTATGAGGATCCGGCCCTTAGGTCAGGCAAGCGCCTTCAGCGCCGACCGATGCGCTCCAGCTCGTCGGCCCGCTGGCTGCTGCGGCGTTCCACGCACTCTTCGCCGTCCAGCTTGCCCTGCTGGCCATACTGCGTCTCGTCGTAGAAAGGCAGGCACTCGGCGTCGCGGCTCTTGATCCAGTCGCGCTGGGCGTCGCGCAGGGCGAGCTTGTCCGCCGGCGAGCGCAGCCGGGCCATCGCGGCCTTGTAGGCGCGGTTGAGGCGAGCGTCTTCAGAGGCCCGAGGGCCTGCAAAGCATCGCAGCAGATCAGGATTGGCCCCGCCCTGCCGGTCGCAGCGCTCGCGCGTGGTCTCCGGACCTCGCGCCTGAGCGTGAGCCCCATTGGCCAGCAGCAGGACGGAGGCGAACACAGCAGCGCGGATCATCGGGCAAGCTCCACCAGAGGCGGCGCAACCCTAGCGCGCTCTCAGTGCGACTGGCGATAGTTCTCCAGCTCGTCGGCCCGTTGCAGCGTGCGATCCACGACGCAGGCATTGGTCTCGACACGCGCGATCGTGCCCCAGTCGGCGTCCAGATAGCTGGCGCAGTCGGCGTCGCGGAAGGCGATCCAGGCGCGCTGGGCCTTCTGCAGCGCCGCCTTCTGGCGCGGCAACTCCATGCGCTTCATCGCGCCCTGGTATTCGCGGTTCAGGCGCGCGTCCTGCACCTTCTGCTCGGCCACGGTGCATTCGATCATGCCCATGGTCGTCTGGCCCTGGGGTCCGGCCATGCACTTGTCATAGGCGGGGGAATATTTGGGCGGGTCGGCCGCGTAGGCCGCCGGCGCGGCGACGGCGGAGAGCAGCAGGACGGCGGCGAGGAAGCGAGTCATCGGAAGGCTCCGCGAGCGACGGACCCCTTCGCCGCCGACCTCTACTAATGCGTCGAAACGCCCAGGCGGTTCCAGAGGTTGATCTGGGCGATCGCCACGGTCAGGGCGCTGGCCTGCTGGTCGGTGAAGTGCTCGCGGAGCGCGGCCCGCAATGCGCCCAGTTCGCCGGCCGGCAGCCTGGTCAGGGCCTCGGCCCAGGCCAGGGCGGCCTTTTCGGCGGCGGTGTAGTCATCGACATGGCGCCAGACGGTCAGGTGATCGAGACGCGCGTTGGTCTCGCCGTCCTGACGGGCCTCGTGCGTATGCATCTTCACGCAGAAGGCGCAGTCGTTGAGCTGCGAGACGCGCAGATAGATCAGGTGCTTCAACGCGGCCGGCAGGCCGGCGGCGCGCACCGCCATCTCGGCGGCGAGGAAGGCCTTGTAGACCTCGGGAAGGTTCTGGTCGTGGCGGAAAGCGGCGTCGCTGGCCATGGGTCTCACTCCAAACGCGGGACCAGGATCGGTCCTTCGCGAGCAAGACGAGGCGGGATCGGCGGACGTGACATCCGCCGCCGGAGATTTCGGGATCTACTGCAGGCCGGCGCGGCCGATGGCGTAGAAGCGGTCGGCGCGCTGCTTCTTCAGCTCCGCGGCGCTCATATGCGCCATGGCCTTCAGTTCTTCTTCCACCGCGTCGCCGACGGCCTGGATGGCCACGTCGCTGTTGGAGTGGGCGCCGCCGGCCGGTTCCTCGACGATGCGGTCGACGATGCCCAGCTTGATCAGGTCCTGCGCCGTGATGCGCATGTTGGTCGCCGCGTCCTTGGCCCGGGCGCCGTCGCGCCACAGAATCGAGGCCGCGCCTTCCGGCGAGATCACCGAATAGATCGAATGCTCCAGGATCAGCACGCGGTTGGCGCCGGCCAGGGCGATAGCCCCGCCGCTGCCGCCTTCGCCGACGATCGTGGCGACCATCGGGGTGCCGAGCGTCAGGCAGCGTTCCGTCGAGCGCGCGATGGCCTCGGCCTGGCCGCGCTCCTCGGCGCCCAGGCCCGGATAGGCGCCGGCGGTGTCGACGAAGGTGATGACGGGCAGGCTGAAGCGCTCGGCCATGTCCATCAGGCGCACGGCCTTGCGGTAGCCTTCCGGGCGAGCCATGCCGAAGTTGTGCTTCAGGCGCGTGGTGGTGTCATGGCCCTTCTCGTGGCCCATGACCACGACCGGTTGGCCGCGGAAACGGCCGAGGCCGCCGACAATCGCCTGGTCGTCGGCGAACTTGCGGTCGCCGCGCAGCTCGACGAACTCGTCGATCAGGCCTGCGACATAATCGCGCAGATGGGGCCGCTGCGGATGCCGCGCGACCATCGTCTTCTGCCAGGCGTCCAGATTGGCGTACGCCTCTTTGCGCAACTCCTGGGCGCGGTCGCGCAGGGCCTGAATCTCCAGGTCGAACGCACCCGGTCCAGCGGTCTCGGAGAGCTTGCTCAGCTCTTCGATTTTGCTTTCCAGGTCAGCGATTGGGCGTTCGAAATCGAGATAGTGGGCGGCCATGGACTCTTAACGTCGCCGTTCATGAAAGGGTGCGAACCTAGTGGCGGAATCCCGCGAGGGAAAGAGGCGAGATTCCGGCGGGGAACCGTCTCGAATCCGCCGGGTTTTATCCACAGGCTCGGATAGGCGGTTCACAGGTGAGTCTCGAAACGAGACTCTCTCCTCTGGTGAATCGCGACATAGAGTCCTATGTTCTTATGTAGCAGGTCGCGGAAGACGACTTGCGCCCCTGCGGCCTCCGCCATCGAACGTGCGCGGCCCCGCCTGTAGAGAGCGCATAGTGCCCATGCAGGTGTTTACCTTCTTCTGTGTCGAGTCCGACGGCTCGGTCCCGCGTTTCGACGTCACGCCCTGCGCCGACGACTCTGCCGCGCGCCTGAGAGCTTTCGAACTACTGGACATGCACCACCGCTGTGACTTCGTGGAAGTCTGGCGCGGGTCGCAGCGCGTGTTCGACGTTTCGCCTCAGCGGGCGATGGCCGCCTGATCTCTGCGCGCGACGCCGTGTTGCGTCGCAACCTGAGCGCGCCTAGGCTGCGCTTCCGGATGGGGCCTCGAACGGGTTCTGCTTTCCGGAAGGCCGCCTTATGGATACGGTTCTCACCGCGCCCGCGCCGCTGATCCCGCCCGCGCCCAAGGTCCATCCGCATCCGCTCGGCGGCTCGCCTCTCGGCGACGTCCGGGTCGCTCTCGAGATGGGCCGCAACCTGATCGGGGCCTGGGCCGAGGAAGACTTCGACAAGCTGATCACGCCCTATGTCTTCATGGGCCAGCCCGGCCTGGTGGTCAGCGATCCCGCCGGCGTGCGCCAAGTGCTGGCCTCTCCCCATTTTCGTCGGCCGGTGAAGCTGGGTCGTCCCTTGAAGCCCCTGGTCGGCGAGGGCCTGCTGTTGACCGAGGGCGAGACCTGGAAGCGGCAGCGCAAGAGCCTGGCCCCCGTCTTCACGCCCGCCGCGATCGGCGGCCTCTCCCCGCACTTCGTCGCCGCCGGCGCCGCGCTGGTCCAAAGTCTGGAGGGCCAGGACCGCGCCAACCTGTCCGAGGCGTTCCATCACGCGGCGCTGGACGCGGTGCTGCGCGCCCTCTTCTCGCGCCGGGCCGACCGGGACGGCGCCGTGCTGGCGCAGATCGCCCGCCGCTATGTCGAGGGCCCGGCCCACTTCCGCTTCCTGGATTTCGTCGGCCGGGGCGTCGATGACCTGACCTTCGCCGACGGCGATCGGCGCAAGTGGGGCGGACGCTGGCTGACGGCGGTCGACGCCATCGTCGCCGAGCGTCGCGGCGCCGACGCCCAACAGGCCGGCGACCTGCTGGACCGCCTGCTGGCCGCCCGCGACGAGGACGGCCATCCCCTGCCCGACCAGGAGGTGCGCGACCAGTGCAGCTCGATGCTGGCGGCCGGCTTCGAGACCACCTCGCGCCTGCTGTTCTGGGCGACCTATCTGCTGGCCCTGGACCCGGCGACGCAGGACCGCGTCCGCGCCGAGGTGCTGGCCTTTCCCGCCGACCGGGTCGAGGGGCTGGACGACCTCAAGGCCTGGCCGCTGCTGCGCTCGGTGCTGTTCGAGACCCTGCGGCTCTATCCGTCCGCCCCGATGTTCGGCCGCCAGGCGCTGGTCGACAGCGAGGTGATGGGCCATCCGATCCCGGCCGGCGGCGCGGTCACGATCAGCCCGTGGCTGATCCACCGGCACCGCAAGCTGTGGGACGCCCCGACCGCCTTCCGGCCCGAGCGGTTCCTCGACCAGGCCCATCCCTGGGGCAATGAGGCGTTCATCCCGTTCGGCGGCGGGCCGCGCGTCTGCATCGGGGCGGGCTTTGCTTTGGCCGAGGCCCAGATCGTGCTGGCCAGCCTGCTGGCGCGGTTCAGGATCTCGATGGCCGGCGAGCGTCCGGTCGTCCCCCGCGCCTCGATCACCCTGGGCCCGGACCACGAGCCGGACTTCCGCCTGGAGCCGATGACCTGATCCTACAAGCGGGGCCTTGAACCGGGCGGTACGACGGGCCAGCTTCCGACCACCGCTTCGCGAGAGACCCCGCCATGACCGACGCCACGCCCACCCGCCCGTTCGCCACCGCCACGGACACCGGCACGGGCGCCTTGCAGACGTTCGTCACTGCCGGCCCCTCGACCATCGTGGCCGACGTCTCGGCGGCGCAAGGCGGCCTGGACCTAGGCCCTGACCCGCACGAGCTGGTCGCCGCGGGCCTGGCGGCCTGCACCACCATGACCCTGCGCCTCTACGCCAACCGCAAGGGCTGGGAGGTCACCGGCCTGCATGTCGAGGTCTTCTCGCACTACGACGCCGACCAGACCCCGCATGAGCGCTTCGAGCGCGTGATCAGCCTCGAGGGCAACCTCAACGACGAACAGCGCGAGCGCCTGTTCGAGATCGCCGAGAAGTGCCCGATCCACCGACTGCTGACGGCGGGGGCCAGGGTGGTGACGACGGTGGCGGGGAACTGATGTTGCCCCCTTCCCCCTTGATGGGGGAAGGGTTGGGGATGGGGGTGATGCTGAGCCGGAAGCCGCACCCAGCATCAACCGCCGTAGTCACCCCCACCCTACCCTCCCCCATCAAGGGGGAGGGAAACCAACTCAACTAAAACCCGTACAGCGCCCTATATTCCGCATCCTTGCCCGCGATCTGCCGCGCGCAATCGACCATCACCTTGGCCTGCTTCCAGGTCGCGTCGTCCTGCATCTTGCCGTCGATCATCGCCACGCCGGTGCCGTCCGGCATGGCCTCCAGGATCTTCTTGGCGAACGCCACCTCGTCCGGCGCGGGCGAAAACACCGACTTGGCGATGGCGATCTGGCTGGGGTGCAGGCTCCAGGCGCCGGCGCAGCCCATCAGGAAGGCGTTACGGAACTGCTGCTCGCAGGCGACCGGGTCGTCGATCGCCCCGAACGGGCCGTAGAATGGCTTGATGCCATGGGCGGCGCAGGCGTCGACCATCTTGGCGAAGGTGTAGTGCCAAAGGTCCTGCTGCACCGAGGCGCGCGCAGAGCCATCCGTATGCGGATCTTCGATGACGCGGTAGCCCGGGTGCCCGCCGCCGACCCGCGTCGTCTTCATCGCCCGGCTGGCCGCCAGGTCGGCCGGGCCCAGCGAGATCCCCTGCATCCGCGGGCTGGCCGCCGCGATGGCCTCGACGTTCATCACCCCCTCGGCCGTCTCCAGGATGGCGTGCAGCAGGATCGGCCGCGTGACGCCGTGCTTGGCCTCCAGCGAGGCCAGCAGCTGGTCCATGTAGAAGATGTCCCACGGTCCCTCGACCTTGGGCACCATGATGACGTCGATCCTGTCGCCGGCCTTCTCGACGATCGTGGACACCTCATCCAGGTGCCAGGGCGAATTGAGGCAGTTGATCCGCGTCCAGAAGCCGACGCCCAGGGCCTTGAAGTCAACCTCGCGCGACATCGCCACCAGGCCGGCCAGCGCCGCGCCCTTGGCGTCGGCGGGGATGGCGTCCTCCAGATTGGCCAGGATGACGTCGACGGTCGGGGCGATCTCAGGGACCTTGGCGCGCACCTTGTCCAGGTGCGGCGGCACGAAGTGGATCATCCGCTCCACGCGGGCGGGCAGCTCGCGATACGGCGTCGGCGCGCCGATCGCCAGAGGTTTGAAAAAGCCGCGCGGCGTCTTCATCCGCCTACTCCCCGAACATTCTTATTTCGCAGTTGCGAAGACCATGCGGCGACGCGGCAGGAGCGTCAAGGATGGGCGGTTGAATAGCCGTACTCTACGCACTGCCTTCCTGGGCCTTGTGCCCAGGACCCATGCCTGTGGCAGACCCGGCCCTGTCGTCTCGCACAGCCGAAAGACCGCGGGCTCGGTCCCAAGGCGAGCAAGGCTGGACGATGGATCCTGGGCACAAGGCCCAGTAAGGCAGGGATATATACTTGGAAGTCAGTTCTTCGCCGCTGGCGCTTGAGCCGGCCTGGGCGCCTCCTCCGGATCCTCGCGTTCCAGATCGGCGGCGGCGTCGTTGCTGGACGCGTGCTGCACGCCCCGAGCCTTGCGGCGACGCGCAGCCGGCTCCAGGCGCAGGGTGGCCAGGGCGTCTTCGCCCTCCTCGCCGAACAGGCCGCGCACGCGAATATCGCGCTGCGGATAGGGAATCTCGATCCCGGCTCCGCGCAAGGCGTCGTCGATCAGCCAGGTATAGGCCGCGAAGATCGCCGCCGGCCGGCGCACGGCCTCCAGCGTCGGCCAGACCACCAGCTCGAACTTCAGCGCGCTCTCGCCATAGCCGACCAGCCAGACCTGGGCGCGGCGGGTGGCGTCGTCGGGCGAGGTGAAGGGCGCGCTCTTGGCCGCCTTCAGCACCGCCTCGCGCACCTTCTCCTTGTTGGCCCCGAAGGCGGTGACGAACGGCACGCGGATGCGGCGGTTCGTGCCGCGCAGGGTCCAGTTGATCACCTGGTCGTTCACCAGCACCGAGTTGGGCACGATGATGTCGGTGCTGTCATTGGTGCGCAGCCGCGTGGCGCGCGGTCCGATCTCGTGCACCACGCCCCGGCCGCCGTTGGGCAGCTCGACGAAGTCGCCCACCGCCACCAGCCGCTCGAACACCAGGCTGACGCCGGAGGCGAAGTCCTTGATGATGCCCTGCAGGCCCAGGCCAACACCCACGCCCAGGGCGCCGGCGAAGACGGTCAGCGAGGTCAGGTCGACGCCCATGGTCGACAGGCCCGCCATCAGGCCCGCGATCACCAGGCCGTAGGTCGCCACCTTCTCGACGATGTACAGCGAGGCCGCGTCCCCGGCCGCTTTCTCCCGCAGCTTGCGCAGGCCCACGCCCGTCAGCCGCGCGGCGATCAGGGCCGAGGCGACGATCAGGATCCCGGCCAGCAGCCCGCCGACAGTCACCGACGCCTTGCCCAGCTTCAGGAGTTCGAAGCTGTCGAGCGTGTGGAGCGGGTTGGCGGCCATGGGGCGGAGTTGAAAGGATCGGGCCGAAAGGATCAAGCGCGTCAGTCGGGCGTGAAGATGCCCTGCACCCCGACGATCATGGCGATCACTCCGAACACGGCCAGGACCAGCCCCGGGCCGCGGGGTCCGCTGGCCGGCAGAGCCCGCCCGGCCCGCAGGCGGTCCCACAGCAGCAGGACGCCCACGGCGATGCCGACAATCTCGAAGTGGAAGACGTGCGGCCCGCTGGTCAGGTGGACGATCAGGAAATAACCGCCGCAGACCAGGGCCACGATGCCGACGATCCAGCGGAACGGCGCCAGGCGATCGGCGAACCGTCCCAGGTCGTCACCCGCGCGCGGCAGCAGGGCGAGCAGGCCGATGGCCAGCAGGAAGCCGCCCAGGATGTTCGAGAGGTCGAGGAGGAGGTCGAGCATGGCTGTGGAATGCCGGATGCCGAGCCGGCGTTCCGTCCCTTCTCCCCTCGCGGGAGAAGGTGTCAGCGAAGCTGACGGATGAGGGGTCGATAGGCCTATCGGACAAGCCTGCGAGACCCCTCACCCGACCTGCTCCGCAGGCCACTCTCTCCCGCAAGGGGAGAGGGCAACGGCGTCACCTTACCGCCCGACCATCGCCAGCCCCGCCGGGGCGTAGCGCTCGCCTTCGATCGCCGTCTCCGGCACGGCGGCGGCGATGCGGGCCAGGTCGTCGGCGGAGAGTTCAACGTCCACCGCGCCGGCGTTCTCTTCCAGCCGCGCGATCTTGGTCGTGCCGGGGATCGGCGCGATGTCGTCGCCTTGCGCCAGCAGCCAGCCCAGCGCCAGCTGAGCCGGCGTGATCCCCTTCTCGGCGGCGATCTGCGTCAAGGCGTCGACCAGCGACAGGTTCTTGGCCAAGGCCTCGCCCTGGAAGCGCGGCATGCCCTTGCGGAAGTCGTTGGCGCCCAGGCTGTCGACCTTGATGGCGCCGGTCAGGAAGCCGCGGCCCAGCGGGCTGTAGGGCACCAGGCCAATGCCCAACTCGCGGATCGTCGGCAGGATCTCGGCTTCGACATCACGGGTCCAAAGCGAATACTCGCTTTGCAGGGCCGCGACGGGCTGGACGGCATGGGCCCTGCGGATCGTCGCCGCGCCGGCTTCCGACAGGCCGAAGTGCTTGACCTTGCCCTCGGCGATCAGGTCCTTGACGGTCCCGGCCACGTCCTCGATCGGCACGTTCGGATCGACGCGGTGCTGGTACAGCAGGTCGATGACCTCGACGCCCAGGCGCTTCAGCGAGGCCTCGGCCACTTCGCGGATGTGCTCGGGACGGCTGTCGACGCCGCGCATGCGCGAGAAGCCCTGACCTTCCGGACCGATGTCGAAGCCGAACTTGGTGGCGATCACCACCTTGTCGCGGAAGGGCTTCAGGCCCGCGCCGACCAGTTCCTCGTTGAGATACGGGCCATAGACCTCGGCGGTGTCGAAGAAGGTGATCCCCAGGTCGACGGCCTTGGCCAGAACCTTGGTCGCCTCGCCCTGGTCGATGGCCGTGCCGTACACCTGGTTCATGCCCATGCAGCCGAGGCCGATCGCTGAAACCTCAAGGCCGTCGCCGAGTTTGCGCGTCTTCATGGGAAGCTCCTTTTTCGTGGATTGGGGCGCGGCGGCCTTCGCCGCCGGCGGCTCAGAAATGGGCGCGACATCCGTCAGGAATAGGTCCGCGCCATCGTTATGGAGGATTGGGCAATCATTCCAGCATGACAGCCAATCGACGCCCACGGCCCTGAAAGCCACGGCCTCGCTTGACCTTCCGACGATTTTCCTTTGGCTCTGTCGGCGCGACGCCCCCTCGGACGTCCTTGGTCGATAATCGCCTCAAGCAGGAGCCGCGCATGCCCAAGATCACTCCCTTCCTGTGGTTCGACAAGAAGGCCGAGGACGCCGCCACTTTCTACGTCTCGATCTTCCCCAATTCGAAGATCCGCAGCGTCAATCGCTACCCCACCGACGTCCCGCACGGCGGCCTCAAGAAGGGCGACGTGATGACCATCGCCTTCGACCTGGACGGCGAGCCGTGGACGATCATGAACGGCGGCGATGGCCGCACCTTCGACGAGTCGATCTCGTTCGTCATCGACTGCGACGGCCAGGAAGAGGTCGACCACTACTGGAACAGCCTCACCGCCGACGGCGGCAAGGAGGTCGCCTGCGGCTGGCTGAAGGACAAGTACGGCTTGGCCTGGCAGGTGACGCCCAAGCAACTGATCGAGCTGACCACGGGACCGGACAAGGAAGCCGCCGGGCGCGTGTTCCAGGCGATGATGGGGATGGTGAAGATCGACGTGGCGAAGCTGCAGGAGGCTTACGAGGGGAAGTAGGGGGGCCTCACACCGCCCTTCCTTTTCCACCGTCATTCCCGCCCTTGTGGCGGGAACCCCTCTGTCCACCGCAAGTGAAGATGGGGCGAACCGCCAGCGGTTCGCTTGCTTCGCACGTGCGGGCTGAGCCAGGGGTTCCCGCCACGAGGGCGGGAATGACGGGAGGTATTTGTGACTGGGTTTAGGCCGCGCTCTCCACCACCGCCGGCGGATTGGCGCGGTAGCGGAAGTCCGTGACCCGCACCGCGCCCGTCCCAGCCGCATAGACCCCGATCCGCAGCGCCAGGAAGCCGCCGAAGGTGTTGTGGTGCAGGCCTGACACCTCCATCCGCGTGCCGTGACGCGTCCAGGTGCGGCCGTCGTCGTAGGAATAGTGGTGGGTGATCACGTTCTCGACGTTGGTCACCCGCAGGCGCAGGCGGCGCGTGTCGTGGGCGATGCGCGCCCAGGGCAGTTCCTCGGAATATTCGAAGGTCTTCAGGGCCTTGGACGTGAAGCCCAGGCCCACGAAGGCCTTGGGATTGTAGAACAGCACCAGGCCGCCCTCGGCGTCTCCCGTGAGCTCCAGCGTGACCTCGGCCTCGTAGGATCGGTCGCCGACCAGGCAGACCAGCGGCGCGGAGTCGGCGGGCGAGGTCCCCGTCGCGGCGATCGCGAGGCCGCCGCCGGCCGGATAGCTCGCACGGCCCGCCTGCCCCGGCCCCTCGGCGTGGAAGCTCCATTGCAGGCCCAGGCGGTCGCTCGAGAAGTCGTCCGACAGACCCGGCGCCGATGGCCCGACCTTGCCGCCTTTCGGCTTCGGCAGGGGCTTGGAAAGATCCCCGCCCAGGGCGCGGAACCAGCCGTCGGCGGTCCACTCGATCGGCTCCATCAGGGTCTGGCGGCCCAGGGTCCGGAAGCCGTTCTCGTAAGCGTGGTAGACCATCCACCAGTCGCCGCCGGGTCCCTCGACCAGGCTGGCGTGGCCGCGCGACCACCAGGGCTCGGAAGTGCTCCGCGTACGGACCAGCGGATTGTGCGGGCAGTGCTCCCACGGCCCGTTGATCGAGCGCGAGCGGGCGGCGATGACCATGTGACCCGTCGCCGGCCCCGCCGTGCCGCCCACCGCCGTGATCAGGTAGAACCAGCCGTTGTGGCGCAGCAGCTTGGGTCCCTCCGGCGCGAAATTCTCGACCACCCAGTCGTCCGGATAGCGCCAGGGCTCGTAGGCCTTTTCCAGCGGGCCGTCGGTAGCCAGGCCGTCGTCGGTGAGGCGGATCCTGCGCACGCCGTTGACGAACAGATAGCGCTTGCCGTCCTCGCCCACGACGTGGCCGGGATCGATGCAGCCGGAGATCTTCAGGTCGATCGGCTCGCTCCACGGCCCTTCGATGCGGTCCGCGGAGATCACGAAGATCGACCAGCCTTTCCCGGTCGGATCAGCGGGAATGTAGAGGAAGTAACGGCCGTCGTGCTTGACCAGGTCCACGGCCCAGATGACGCCGAGATAGGTCTTCAAGGCTGGGGCGACGGGGGTCCAGTTCACCAGGTCCGTGGACTTCCAGATCACCAGGCCCGGGTACGAATAGAACGACGAGAACGTCATGTAGTAGGTCCCGCCGTCCTTCAGGATGGTGGGATCGGGATGGTCGCCGCTGACGATCGGATTGAGGAACGTCCCGTCGCCGCGGTCGGCCTTGCGCTGGTTGTCGGCGCCGACGCCCCAGGTTGGGGCGGCGGGCTTGGGCGCGGCTTGGGCGATGGCGGGCAGCGCCGCGCCGGCGATCAGGCCTTTGAACAGGTGGCGACGCGGCAGAGCCATGGGCAGAGTCCGGAATTGATAGCGCTATCATTCCGTAGAGATGTCAGCGGGCGTGGTCCAGGCCGTGAGCGCCCCCTCCGTCACGCTGCGTATCCGCAGCGCGCCACCTCCCCCGTTTCACGGGTGAGGAGGAAGCGGGTTCTCCTCCCCCGCCTGCGCGGGAGGTGGATCGGCGCGAATACGCGACGAGCCGGAGGGGGCGCTACCGCCCCGCCCGCCCCTACGCCGCCAGCGTCATCAGGCTCCCCGGCGGCATGTCCGTCCGCACCTGCTGGTCCAGGTCATCGACGCTCTTGGAGAGATCCTTCAACCCCTTGTCGGCGTCCTTGTAGTCGTCCGACTCCTCGAACTTTTCCTTCATCGTCAGCGTCGCCTTGGTGCGCGCCGTCGTCAGGGTGTCGCGCAGGTCGTTGCCGATCGAGCGGACGAACTTGATGAAGTCCATGTCGCCGGCGGCCTCGCTCTTGGCCTGGGCTTCCAGGTCCTTGCGGGCCGAGGCGGCGGCGTCCGGATCCGTCGAGGCGTCGGGCAGGTTCTGGAAGTCCTCGCCGAACATCGCGGCGCTGTCCTTGGCCGCCGCGCCATAGTCCTTGACCGCGCCCTGCAGTTCCTTGGCCGCCGCCGCCAGGGCGTGGGCCATCTGCTTGGGGTCGTCGGCATAGAGTTTCTTCAGCAGCTTCAACTGTTCGAGCAGGCGCTGGATGCGGGCGCGAGCGTTGCTCTTGGCGTCGCCGATCTGAGCCTTCTTCGCGGTCCGCGCCTGGCTCTTCACCTGCTCGAGGACGCTGTCCTCGTCACTCGTCTTGTCTGGAGCCTTGGCCGGGGTCGCGGCCGGCGCCCCCGTCGCCGCGCGCCCATAGGTCGCCGCGACCAGTCCGCTGATCTGCACCATCGAAACCATGCGCTTCGCGCTCCGTCGGCCGTTCTGGCCTGTCGAGCGACCACTGTTACGGCGCGGAGGTAAGCCGAGCCTTAAGCGCCCGCTACCGCGAGAACACCACGCCGTGCGCGTGGCCCGTTCCGGTCCAGCCGTGCGGCCAGGCGCGCTTTTCGAGGTCGAAGCCCGGCTGGCCCTGGGCGTCGTGGAAGGCCTTGTCCATCGCCACGGCGCCGGTCTTCGGGTCGAAGGTCAGCATGAACAGCCGGTCTTCCTCGTAACCGGTGATCGCCAGGCGCTGGGTCTTGGCGTCATAGCCGGTCCAGTGCGGATCGATCTTGCTGTCGACCACGAGGCGCGAGACCTCGACCGGATGCTCGCCGTCGGCGATGTCCAGCACCACCACGGCGTGCTCGATGGGCACGGTCTGGATCAGATAGTGGGAAACGATGCTGGGCACGCCGCAGAACGATCCCCGGAACCGCCAGACCAGCTTGGAACGCGGATGCTCGGAGGCGATGTCGGTGATCCGTTCGATGCCGCAGCCGACCGTCTGGACATAGACCGCCCCATCGGGACCGCGCCGAGCCTCCTCCGGATTGATCTGGCCGTAGCTTCCGTCCGACGCGTCGAAGTCGTTGGTGGACAGCCGCTTCAGATCCGACAGCCGAAACACCTGATAGGTGTGGCCCAGGCGATCGTTGTCGCGCATCGAGGAATTGGTGACGATCACCCGGTCGATGTCGGGCAGCGGCAGCAAGCTGTAGGCCATCAACAGGTCCTCGGGCCGCGCCGGGTCGGCGGTGGAGGCCGAGCGCACCGCCTTGCCGTCGTCGTCGATCTCCACGATGCCGCCGTGCACGTCCGGCTTGGCCCCGACGTCGACCATCGCCCCCATGCCCGAACCGTAGTGCATATGGCCCTCGACCTGGAAGCTGGCGAGGACATGGCCGTTGGGCAGGCGCAGGAACGAGTGCGGATGGCTGAAACCGTCCAGGTCTTCGAAGACCGCGTGCGGCCTTGGATGCAGGGGATCCCGCAGGTCCATGATCACGGTCTTGCCCGCCATGTGGTCGTTGGCGAACAGCAGGCCGCTCTCGGGCATCCAGTATTCGCTGTGATGGACCTGCTGGGTCTGGATGCCCGAAGCGCCCGAGGCGGCCAATTCGCCGTAGTGCGGCGAGGCCGGATCGGCGTCGATTACGGCGATGAAGTCCTCACCCTTGCCGTCGGCGTCTCCGACCCAGGCGAACAGATAGTGGCCCGGCGTGGCGGCGACCGCGGCGCCCGCCGAGACAAGAAGCGCGCAAACCGCCGCGCATGCCGACCGTCGCCACATGTCAAAGCCCCCCAAAGCTTGGCCGGGAGCATAGATAACAACGGTCTGCGACGTCCAGCGGAACGCCTCGTCCTCAGGCCTTCTTCACGAACTCCGTCCGCAGGACCAGGCCCTTGACCTTGTCGACATTGGCTTCGATTTCGTCGGGGTCGCCGGTCAGGCGGATCTTCTTGACCACCGTGCCGCGCTTCAGGGTCACGCCGCCCGAGCCCTTGACCTTGAGGTCCTTGATCAGGGTGACGGTGTCGCCGTCGGCCAGCAGGGTTCCGTTGGAGTCGCGGGTCTCTTCCATCTTCAGCTCTGCTTCTTGCGACCCAAGGGGTGCTTGGTTTGGACGACGTGGGCCAGATGATCCTGGGCCACGTGGGTGTAGATCTGCGTCGTGGCGATATCGGCGTGGCCGAGCAAGGTCTGGATGACCCTTAAGTCGGCGCCGCCTTCCAGCAAGTGGGTGGCGAAGGCGTGGCGCAGGACGTGCGGGCTGACCTTCTCGCGGTCGATGCCGGCGGCGATGGCGGCGTCTTCCAGCAACTGGCCGACACGGCGGGCGGTGAGGCGACCGGCGGCGCTGCGCGAGGGGAAGAGCCAGGCGCTCTCCTTCACGCCCTTGGCCAGGAACGTCGGACGCTCGGCTAGATAGGCCTTCACCGCCGTGCGAGCCGCGTCGTTCAGCGGCGCGAGCCGCTCCTTGCCGCCCTTGCCCTTGACGATCAGATAGGCCGGATCCCGCGCCAGGGCCGTCAGCGGCAGGGCCAGCAGTTCGGAGATGCGCAGGCCCGAGGCGTAGATCAGTTCGATGATGCAAGACAGGCGCAGGCCTTGCGCGCCGTCCTTGGCTGTCGCGGCGGCCAGCAGGCGCTCGATCTCGTCGCGCTCCAGCACCTTGGGCAGCGGCCGGCCGGCCTTGGGCGCGGCGACGCGGCGGGAGGGATCGTCGGTGCGCCAGCTTTCGCCCAGCACGAAGCGGTAGAACTGGCGCACGGCCGAGCGGCGGCGGGCGGCGGTAGCCGGCGACAAACCCCGCGCGCCGAGGTCCTGGAAATAGGCCTCGATGGTTTCGGCCTCGGCGTCGTCCAGGTCGTGGCCCGAGCGGCCGAGGAAGGCGCGGGCGTCGTCCAAGTCCTTGCCATAGGCGGTCAGGGTGTTGCGCGCCGCGGCCCGCTCGACGGCCATCATCTCCAGGAAGGCGTCGACCCAGCCGGCCCCCTTACTCATAGGAAGACTGGCCCACTCATTTCACGTAGGCCAGACCCAGCAGCCCCTCGACGACGATGGTGCGGGCGTCAACGGAAAGGCCGGCGCGGTTCAGGGCGTGGGCGATGCGGGCGCGGTCGATCGGGGCCGGGCCAGTGGGGCCGGACTCCAGGGCGATCGACAGGGCCACGAGACCCGCCTCGCCCTTGCGTTTCGCCGCCGCAGCGTCTTCCAGCACCACCAGCCGCGCCGGCGAGGCGAGCGACTTGCCGAGGTCGAAATTGGCGAACTGGGCGCGGGCGTCCGGGTCCATCGCGCCGCCCAGGCTGGCCAGCAGCACGGCGGCGGGCTGGGCCGGCGACTTGGCGCCGCCCGAGGCCCCGCGCGCGATCAGGTTGCCCAGCACCTGGTTATCGATCTTGCCGGAAGCCGCCGCGATCAGGGCGTCGAGGATGGCCAGATCCGTGGTGGTCGCGCCGGGAATGGCGTCGCCCGTCAGGCGGCCTCGGATGGCCTGGGCGCTGGCGACGTCGCCCGAGGCCACGGCGGCGCGGGCCAGCAGCACGGGGTCCTGCAACGGTCCGCCGGCCTGGGCCAGGGCCGCGATTGACCCGGCCGAGGCCTGGGCGGCCTCGACGAAGGCGCCCAGGGTCTTGGCCTGGCGCAGGAAGGCGACGTCGGCGTTCTCGGTCGCCGTCAGGTCCGCGCCGGGCGAGACGCCCGCCAGGTCGCCGCTGGTGGGCTTGATCAGGGGCTTCAGCGCCGGCGAGGCCGATGCGATGGCGCCGGCCGTCTGGAGGTCGAGGTTCAGGCGGCGCGACAGGGCGTAGTCGACACCGTTCTTCAAGCTGGCCACGCCGGGCGCCGCGCCGCTCAGCGCCGCGTTCATCAGGCGCGTGTAGTCGGCGTCCTTGGTCTGGGCTTGGGCCAGCTGGAAGGTCAGCTGGGCGGCGTCGGTCTGGCCGGCCTTGAGCTGGCAGAAGGCCCGCAGCCGCAGCCAGTAGGCCGCCGTGCGATCGACGGTCAGGGCTTCTTCCGTGCGACAGGCCTTGTCGTCGTCGCCGGCGATCAGCGCCGCCTCGGCCGTGGCCATGGAGAGCGCGCTGCTGCCCGCCGCGCCGGTGGCGCGGTCCAGGATCGTGTTGGCGCCCTTGGCCTGGCCCAGCGCGATCAGGGCCAGGGCCCGCTGCGCGCCCATGTCGACATTGTCGCCCACCCCGGCCGGACCGTTGGCGCCGGTCGACAGCAGCCGCCGCGCCAGGCTGGCGAAGGCCGGCGACAGGGGCTTGGGCCCGGCCAGCTTCGGCACGACGTCGCGCATGATGTCGGGGGCGGTGTCCTTCCAGAGATCCGCGCCGATCCCGGTCTGCGCCGCCTCGCCCGAGAAGTAGTCCGGCGGAGCCAGGGTCTTGACCTTGACCTCCTCCTGGGCCGCCGAAACGACGGGCGCAACGAGGACGGCGAGCAGCGCGAGGGCGCTCGGGGAACGCTTCGAGAGGATCATGGACCGGTTATGACGCATCACGGCGCTCTCGCAAACTTATGGTCGGCAAACTTGGCGGTTTGCCTAAGCCTCGTGTAAACCCGCGACCGCATCATGACCG
>OUNM010483600.1_pt1 | contig 26120 bp, 18 predicted proteins | sample 1769961 | NCBI WGS metagenome assembly OUNM01 (sample SAMEA3914820, study PRJEB12502) | metagenome | biome: forest; material: soil | place: USA | collected 2012-03-12 | depth 0.3 m | reverse complement strand
TATTCGTTTCGTAAGACAGTGAGACGTCCGCATCCTGACTTCAATCAAGACTGGGTCCGAAACTTAGGCGTGGCCCACGCCGTTGTCAAACCCGTCTGCCTGGTATATTCTGTCTATTGACACCTGATTATGCCGCCACTCCGATGAAGGGAGGCGCCATGTATAGCTCCTCGAATTCGCGCCACACAATTGGTTCAACCCCCTCTCTCGCACTTGGGTGTAGCTCATTCTTCAGCCGATTCTCCGCATTGCCCAGATCCCACCCAAACGCATCGCTCCACAACGCCGCCGTCGCTTCTAGCGCATCCTGGACCGCATCGTCCGGCGCCGAAGTGTCAATTGCAATCTCGGGCTGCTTCCACACGTTTCTGACAATCTCCCACTGCTTCGCCTTGTTTGCAACATCCTGGGCTGGCTGCGCAGAATTCCACGTCCGGTCCTGCATCACCACGTCCCCGGTGAGCTGGGGGTGTTCGTCGCCGCCAGGAACTTTAGCGTCCGCGTTCGTGAACACATCTAGCGAGTTTGCTTCGAGAACATTGAAGGGCACTAATTTGTCCTTGGAAATTAAAGGCGGCGGGCAGTGGAAGGATGCGCCCATCATGAGCTCCGCGGTGCCGTCTTTGGGATCGAGCAGGTCCGTGACGTTGTTCTTGTTGCGACCAGGGGATTTCTCAGGGTCGTCTAATTAAGCCGGTTGGTTAGTCACATATCATGTCTCGTGTGCCACGCGGAAAACAGGCAGGTCATGGGGCGAAGACGAGGACAACTTACAAAAGCCCCAGAGCGCAAGAGGGACTTGTTTCAACACAGCCTTGACAGGCGTGAACTCCATCACCGCACTGTCTTCGTGCTTCGTCACTGTAACACTCATGCTTGAGGTAAGTTGCGTCCGCAGGTGCATGGGGCGCGCGTAAAACGGCGTGTCCGAGATGGCGCTCGTCACTACCTTCTTCTTCGCGTCGTTCAAGAACTTTGGCTGGACGACATGCTGCAGTGGCACTCGGCTTTGCACGCGGAAGACAAAGCCTCCACGCTTTACCTCCCACATGTCGCCTTGCTTCGTAGTCGTGTCGCCCTCCTTCGCCTTTTCTGTGTATCGCCCCGTCTCAACGGACAAGACGTGCAGTCTATCCACTGTCCCCGCCTGTTCGCCTGTCGCGGCCGCCGAGTCTCCATCGGGCACCTGGAACAGCAACTCCTGGAATGCTGTGAGCGTGATGGCTGGCGATTGCTGATCTTCGCCGAAGCCGATGGTGAAGCCAAACACCCAGAAGTCAACATAGACCTCGCCGCCGAATGGAACACCCCAGAGCGTGAGCTCCGCGCGCAGAGTGATGGAAATGTCGATCGAGACAAAGAGCAGCTCAAGCGTAAACTTGACGCCAACCTCCAACCCGATGTCTGCGATGAAGCTGAAAGGGTGGTACTCCATGAGGAAGTCCGCCCAGGCTGTGAGCCAGGCGTGCAGCAAACCCTGGTACCCTCCACATTAACAACACACACTCTCAGACAGGAGAAGAGGCACTGAACTGTTTACTTACGGCGTCACAGTTGACCTGCAGCTTTCCGCCTCCCATACAACACTTGGGCGTCACCGCAAAATACGCCTCCCCGCGCACTGCCAGTTCATCGCTCAAGGACCACGAAATGCCCAGACGTGACGGGGTCGGATAGTGCGCCGGCGGGCGGAAGGCCGCATGGTACCCCCCTACGGTGAACACAAAGTCACCCGTGTACGCGCTTGGAGCAAACCACACGCACAGCGCGAATCCACCTGTGAGCCTACACGCGGGCGCAATCACGAAGCTGTTGGGGCTGAGCTCCGCCTCCACGCGGAGCGCGCCAGCACCAAAGTCCACGACGGCGAGAATCCCCAGCTCGACATAGAGGAAGCACCCCTCGCGCGGCGTTGGAGCAGGCGGCATCTGTGCCACGGCCTTCCCGAATATGCCTAAGCTGACATAAGGATTGAACTCGAGGATGATCACGGCGCTGACGTCGAGGACCTGCAACGCCTTGGCCTCAATTCCGGCCGCGAGCCAGTAGCTTGACTCCTGCGGAGTGACAACGCCGACGGCCGGGTCCAGTGACGAGAGCTTCTCCATGACGGCGAGCGGGTTGTCTCCAGGGAGGGACGAGTTTGCGATGAAGGGGAAAGACGGCACCTCGCGGATGCTCGGCTTGCGGATGCTCGAGTTGTACCCGAACCCGAGGCAGACGCCTCCGATGGTGATAAACTCGAGCTCGATGAGCGGGCCGTTGAGCTTGGCAAAAAAGAAGACAGTCTTGAATGTGTCCCCCGCCGGCTTTTTGACCTCGCCGTACGCGCCGACCGCCATGAAGCTGTAGGGCGCAATCGTCAGCGCGACGCCGCCGACGTATAGCTTGACGTCGTTTTCCTGTCGCTCAACGAACATCCCTGTGATTCCGACGGGCGGCTGGTTGAACTCTATTCCCATGCCCTGGAGGTGGAACGTGGGCACCTGAGTAACGAGATCCTTCAGGCTGGTGTTCTTGAGGTTGAGGCCGAAGCCGAAGCCCATGAGGGCCAATTTGATGGGGCCCATGTTGGCATGGATGTCGAGGAAAATGACCAGCTCCGAGTTCTCGTATCGAATCCCAACGTTGGAGACACTGAACGGGCCAACAGTCTTCTCAAGCGTAGCTTTGCTGGTGCCCGTTGGCGCCGTGTCTGTGTTGTCTGCTGTGTTATCGGCCTTTGCTTGGAGAAGGTCGATGGGCTTGCTAGAGCTGCCGGCCACGGTGCCCAGAGGACTGGAGACTGGCGCCTTTGGCTTGTTAAACAGGTAGTCGAGAATCGCGCGTGGTGGCCCCTGACCACCTGAGTCAAGCACAAGGAAGTGCATTCCAGCTGGGAGGACGACGGCACCTGCAGCAGCAGGGTCCTTGGTAGCGTCAGTTGAGCCTTTTGTCTCTTTGAATATGACAGGCGACAGCTCGTTCAGGCTTTGAACCTCCTGGCGCGTGAGTCCGGGCTGCTTCTTCACGTCTTTCCACGTCGGGTCCTGGACCCAGTAGAAGCCGAGCGAGTCGAACGCCGGCTTCACATTGTCGACAACCGGGACCCTTGGAATCTTGTCCCAGGGCAGCCCCCCGAGAGTCACCTTGACTATGCGCTTGGTTGCGCCTTGTATGTCTGCCGGAGCCGTCGTCGGCGTTGGCTTAGTGGTAATCTGGAGGAAGGCAAACTCCAGCATCGTGCTCTCTGGTCCCGGAATGTCGAGCACCAAGCACACAGAAAGCGAGCTCGATGGGGTGTCTTTTGTCGGTTGCAGGGAGCGCAGCGACAGCTTGACGGCGGCCTTGGATAGGTCAATGGCTTTGACAAAGCTGGGGATGTCCGCCACCGAGGCGGCGCCTTTGTCGCCAAGGAGAGCCCCGACCACCTGTTCGACGGTCAAGCTCTTCTGTGACGAGTGCAGGATTGCATCAAAGCTCCACTGCGTTGAATCGCGAGTGAACTTGACATCAAGCTCTAGTACATCCGCCAGAATCAGCGTGGCTGTGACAGCAAAGTCGGACGCGCTTGCGCCCTGCGGGGCCTTGGGATCGGTCGGATTCTTGGGCCCGCTATCGTAGTTGTACGTGATGTTGAAAGCGGCAAGCGTGATGTGGCCGAGAAGCTCCTTGACGATATCCGCATCCCCGTCGGGGAAGAACCTGCCGAGCTGAGCCATGTTGAGGCCTACGACGTCTCCGCGGAGTTGGAAGTTCCATCGGTCCCCAGCCTTGAGGAGATTAACGTCACACACAAGGAGCGCATCCTTGGGCTTATTGTCCGTATTAGTCTCCGTGGGCTCCGCTGTGGGATTTGCGGATAGGGTGATCTCAGTGTGGAGGCGAATCATGTACGAGTTCTTTTGAGGTTGCGTCTTCGAAGTCTTGTCGCTCCAAGTGAAGGAAGCCGTGACATCGACCTCGTCGAGGCTGATCCCAAGGTTTGTACCCGTCGTCACTGCTGGATCCTTCTCTAGCTTCCCGTTAAACGTCACTGTTGTGTCTTGTAAATCGAGAGATAGCTCCGTGATCACGTAGCTCAGCTCGGACGGCAGATGCTGTGATGGCAGAGGCGGTTAGTGCGAGCCCATATGCCAGTCAAACAATGTTGGAAGCTCACGTAGTCACCATCCATCAAGGCTTTCAAACCGAGGTAATTTGGAGCCAACGAGCTCGGCCGAATGTAGTACAGATCCTCGTACTTTGGCATGACCTGCGGGGTGAACCATTGCAGGATTTCCGGCTCAAGCCAGAGCATCAGGTTAACCCCATGCGGCTGTGACAGTCCCCGCGTCCAAGTGTAGGTCAACTGCGTATGACATGCGTTGTCAGCGGCACAAAAATGGTCCGTTAATAGTGTTTGGGTAGCAACATACCAAAAACGGCACCTCCACCTTGGCCGTGCTATTCAACCTTGAAACCTTCCACGAGGGATTGCTGTACTCTGCCCGTACGACAATGCGATCGATAGAGACACTGCCGGTGTCTGTCTTGCTGATCTTCAACTCAACCGAGCGAACCATGATGTTGTTGATCACAGGTATCACGGTGCCGACACCCGAGATATCAACTTCTGGCACAAGCCAACCGATAAAGTCGAGCAACCCGACATTTTCCGCGTCAAAGCTGGCAGGGTCAACGCGTATCGTGGCAATCAAGGTCTCGGAGCCGCCGGCGAGGTTGAGGTCGAGTCCGCACGTAATGATGTAGTCCGTCGCCGGGTCGACACCCGTCTTCACGATTTCGCACATCACAAGCATCTCATGCTCAAAGCTCAGTCCCGTGTTTGTCGGCGTATCCATGCGCGTGCAGCTCCGACGGGCGACGATGGTTGGCTTCTGCAGCACGAGATGGCTCGGCATCCATTCCTTGCACCACGCCCCAAGGGCCTTCTCGGTGTCTGCGTTGAGACCCCATTCGAGGCGCTGCACGGTTAGATAGTTTTCGTTGGGCAGAAACCATATCATGCCGCGATTGAGAATGAACTGCAGCGGCGTAGTTGACTTGGTGAGCACGTCCACGACGGCAGCGAGCACAGCCCCTAAGTTTTGGGTCGCCGCTGAAGCATCCACGTTGATCTGCGAGAGGACCTGCGCGAGGCTCCAAGGTTTGCCGTCGGGTGTCAAGCCGAGGCAGAGGAAGGAGTGCATCGGGTAGAAGCCGGACGTCTCGATCATGGGCGGCTTACCGGCCAAGCTGGGGAGCGACCTATCGGAGAAGTTCCCAACAAGGGTGGACGTCGAGTACGCCATGGCAGGCCGACTGTCAGTCGCTGGGAGCATCAAAGTGATGGCCACAACGTTTGTCTTGGTCTGCGTGCCAGTCAGAGACACGGATACCCTTGCATGGGACGTCAGAGGTATCTCGTGCACGGCCTGTAGGAGCCATGCCCGAAACGGGTCGTCCTCGGTGAGGGAAAGATCGTTGCGCAACTTGAGAGCAGGGTTCTCTAGCATCATCAGGAAGACAGCAATACTGTCCAGGTCCTCCTCACCAGGGCCGACAGGCACTCGATACACTGGGCCTGTGTACGCCGTGGCCCAGTCCACGTCAGTGACGTCTGGCACGAGAAAGAAGTCTTGGGCTGGTGCAGGCGTGACGCTCAGAGGGGGGCCTGTAGGTGTAGATACACCTTGGTCCGCTGCTGCTGCTAATCCTGCCAGTCGCTGAGCAAAGAGGTGTACCGGCGGGTTCTTGACGTCTTGCAATTGCCCGCGCTGAAGGGCGGCAGTGGTCCTCGCGGGCATGTATTTGGCCCATCCCACTGTCTTTTGAACACGCAGACAAGCGCTACGCGACACGTCTACGATGCTGTCGTACCCGGGTCGCCACGATACTGGCATGACGTTGTTGCGGACGGCCCCGATCACCCACGCCAGTGCCTTGTATGGTCGTGCAAGCGGGGTCGTCCGACTAGCCCTGAGGATTTCGTCGTAGGACTGCCCGACCTTGATGGGATACGAGGCGCCGTCAACATAGCCGTCAGCTTTGAGTCGCCTCTCGCGGCTGAAGGGCCGGCAGTGCGTTTTGACGAAGATGACCGCGCCGTTGTCTCCACGAGCTCGAGTCTGGTACCGCTCCTCTGAGACGCCGTTGACGGGGAATGTCGCTAGGGAGTCTACCCCGACCTCGGAGAGCGCGTTCCATGCCTCTTGCACGAGGCGATTGATGAAGGCGAACTCATTTGCAAGCCCCGGTTTGTTGAACTCATCAATGTAGGGGTCAGGGCCAGGGAACACTTTGGCGATCAGCAGTTTCATCATCCCCTGGTACTTCTCGATCGCCTCAATCTCATCGGGTTCACCCCTGGGTGCATCCGAGAACGCGTTGAAGCTGATTCTTTGGTTCTCCCGGGCGAATCTGACGTCTCCAATGTTCCAAGTGAGGTAGTACGGATACGAGGTGGAGCGAATGAGAAACCGCGGGCCGATGCGATTTTCGAGGTTCACTACGACCCGACGATCTGCGGTGGACCTCAGCCACAGATAGAGGTAAAGGATGAGCTCCCAGCCTAAGAGGAGGCCTTGCGTGTTAGTCTCCATCGCATGAGTTCCGAAACTGGAGTCATCTTACGCGGGTGGCCATGGAGGCTCATGTCGGCCGAGATGATGATGTTGCGAGGCTTAAAAGCTCTGATCATTTCGTACGGGGTCGAGGTTGCGGAGCCGTGATGGCCGAGTTTGATGCTTCTGACACATTTGAAGGGGTTGTTTTCTTGCGCACACCAGGCGACCACATTCATTTCGCTTTCCCTGCAGCAACGAGAACTCGGGTTAGGTGGTCTGACGCTTTTCAAGGCTCTGAGAGTAGGTGCAACTGCCCTGTTTTGCCCAGGAGCTACACAGCCGGAGGGGGTCCTCACCAGTTTGCATCTCCAGCTGAAAAGAATGACAGTTGACCCGTTGTCCAAATAACCAGAGTGACAAGGGAGTGCATATTTGTAAAGTCCCCATCATCAGCTGGATTGTTTGGGGTATCCACGATCTTCAAGACCTCCTTGTTAGGTCTTGGAGACAAAGGCGCCTGGATGAGCGGGGATAAGCCTGTTGCAGTGCTGTCAGCAGAGCATACCCATAAGGTCCTCTCTCACGCGGCGTTTACGGTTGACGGGGGCCACCCTGTCCCAGAATTTGAGAAAGAAAACCGAGGGAAACAAGGAGTACGCACCGCCTTTCTCCTTCGCTAACAAGCGATCCGTGAGCCCGGAAGACGAGATACTGGCCCGAGTGGCCGCCAATGTGGGCATCGAAAGGGCCTTCTGCTTGAAGTAATCCCTGACTTCCTGCTCCATCTCGTTTTGTGGCTCTGCGTCGTCGTCGACGATAGTCGCATACTTTGTGGTGATTGCCTGCTTTTCCCTCTCAACATCTCGGCCGGCCACACGCTGCCCGCAGCAGACATTCACTGCGGACGCCTTCTCGGCGCCTCGCGGAGTTGTAACGACAACGTTTCGCGCACCTGCAACGATGCAGAGCACCGGCCAAGCAAGCTCATCTGCAACCTGAATGGGGTGCGCGTCCGGGGTCTGGTCATTCTGGTGCCAGTAGGCCAGATGCTGTGGGCTGCGCATATCCAAGGCGTCGGTGTACTGCGCCGGTACCTTTCCAGTGAAAAGGTTCGCCCCTAGAACACATTCTACATGAGTGCGCAGCATGCAGAGATGTCCCACCCAGCCCCTGCCATGTGCCCAGTCCAGGAATGTGCCGGCCCCTTTGGGGTTATAGTCTTCGTCAGTGGGCGTGCTGGCCTTGAACCAAGTTCTTCCCTTCCCAGGGAAGCTCCGTCCCGCCCAATAAGGGGCGTAGAAGGTGGTCATTGCCCGGTTGGCGCGAGGGCTATTGGCTGGGGCATTTTGATACTTCATGAAAGGGCACAGGTATGTGTCTTCATTGCGGTCATCTACATTCGACCAGATCTCGTTATCGATCAGGGACAGCAGGCCTGCGACAACACGCGTCAGACAAACACTACTAGACTGCGACTAAGGGAAATCAGGGATGCCAAACCTGTAGCGTGATCTGTGGCGGAGGAGCGACTGTCAGTCAAGCTAAATGGGATCTAGTCGAACAGCATCGAATCATAACCGACCTTCATCCCAGTGTGTGGCAACCTGTTTAGAGGTGGTAAGCAGACGGGTGGCAAAAACGCAGAGACTCCCAGGAATCCATGATTTAGACTGACAATCGCGTCAAGGGCGGGAAACTGAAGATCTCTTTCGCCCTGCTTGTCGTAGTGATACAGCTTTGACGCGTCTTTCAGCACATTGTTGATGGCGTCGGCCCCAGTACCCTTGACACCGCCATCGATGAGAACGGCACGATGGATAAAGGGCTTCGTGTCTGTTGCGTTTGGAGGTGGATGCTGGATTAGGAGGTAGAGTGCGGAGTCACCCTTGGCAATGTTAATGCTGAGGACATCGACGCTCAGGTCGAGTCGTCTCAGTTGTTCCTCGGTCGCCTCCCTCTGATCGCCCCATGCTGCGATCAGGGTCAGCACTGAGCATGACCAAGACATCGCAGACCACATCACCGTGCGACATCGGATGATGTTTCAAGTCAACTTACGCGTCGTCATGATACAGAGCCAAGTCTAAGGCTCGGTCAGCCTTTGGAGTCTCGATATATGCTCGTTGCTGCTTTGGCTGGCGAAAATTCTTCCAGAGGGACTTGCAACAGGCGAATTTCAGTGAGATGTCAGGTCGCTTGATCCAACGTGGCAGATCCCATCCCGTCTGTGTGAGTGACCGGAGCAGCGAGAAGAATGGGGCCAATACCCATGGCGGGCCTTGGTGATCCAGACTCCCGAGTTGGCTGTCAACCCCGCAAGGGGCGAGACCCTGTATTCTGCACGACATGCTGGTCTCGGCCCTTTCTCGCGCTCGCGGGAAAGGGAGTTTCCGGCTCATGGGCGGAGGAAACTTCCCGTCAGCTTGCATCGCACTATGGGAAATGCTGCCCAAACATGGCTAGCTGCCGCGCGCAGGATTCGAGTCTCAAGATCTGAGTACAACACCCCAGCAAGCCACAACCACAAGCGCGAGCGGCTGAGTTGCATAAACTTGTGCAAGGCTCGGAACAACCCGACCGGATCAAAACAACGATCAATTGCGGTGCGTCCCGTGACCCTCGTCCTCCTCTCAACTTTTTCGTGACAACGAGTTTCGAAACCCACTGCCACCGTCAGTAATCATTCGAAGCAATGGGCAAACCGCATCACGTACCCGTCGGGACGCCCATCTCGACGCGTCTTCTGTCGCTCACACTCGCCATCTTCCCCCTGGTGCTCCTCCTCACAGCTTTTGTCCTCGCCGCTGTGTCATCGGCGCAGAACGACTGGTCCTTCCGCGATCTGTACGACCCAGCCGCAGACGATATCGTGTACATCGGCACCGAACACCGCAGTCCGTTTGTCAACTGCGCACTCGGCTCCTCCACCGTCAACGTCACGGCAGCGGACAACTCGACGACGGAGCAGACCGTGTGGGCACCTGTGTGTGTCTCCTCTCACCAGACCGGCGGACTGTGCGACCCGACTGCGCAGGGAGCCTCGCGCGCGGACTCGGCCTTCTTCTGCCAGCACCTCAGCCTGTCGGCCCACCTTCTCTATGCCGGCTGCGCACTCCTCGGCTCTGCCTTGCTCCTCGTTCTCGTGCTCACGGCCGCGACGGTGCCGCAGGTTCTCCGAACGGGAGCCGTTCACATCGCGTCATCATCGTCATTTCTCTGGGCGAGACACCATAGGAAGGGACAGACCTACGTGGTGCCACCCAATCACTCAGTCGCATCGTACCTCGCGTTGCTTCTAACACTGCTCGCGGCCCTTGGAGCCTTGACACTGGCTGCGGGCGTTGTGACGGGGATCAACGCGCTGAGCGTGCTGCAGTTCCCCAATGGCGACTACTTCTCGACTGGATTGACGGGCAGCGGAGACCCAACCGAGTTCAACCACGGCGGACCGTGGATGCTAGGCCGTTCAGCGGGTATCTGTGCCGCGGGCGCGGTGTTGGCGGCTGTTGCCAGTTATTTTGTTGGCCTTGTGTGGGAGGGACCCAGGGTGGGCGTCGTCGAGACACATGAGCCCGACCTGGTTGACAATGCTGTGGCCAAGTGATGGAGGTGCAGCCTTGTTTTTGGACAAGATGTTTCCAAGTTCGTGTTCCTGGCGGATGGGTTGGGGGTGGAGAAGGACGAATTCTCATTGAGTGAAGTGCGTACATAATATGGGATCCAGATTAGAATAATAAACCCATACAGGCTGTCGTTGAATCCTCCGCATGTGTCTCATTGTCTACCTATCTTGAACCCTAAAACGTCGTGGCTGTCGCAACTTAATAGCAGCGGCATCCGCAATGCCCCGCCCCTAACCCCTTTCGCCCACATCCGCGCTCTGATATTGATAATATGAAGCTCCCGCCTAGAATACTTCCTGTCATCGAGCACCAAATACATCAAGAAAAGCCAACCGAGCTGAGCATCACCTCCCCCTCACATCGTATCGGGGGCTGTGATCGGGTGCTTCAGCTGCAGGTACCCTTCGATGGCCATGTACGGGCCTTTCTCGAACTTTGGCTTGTTGTCCAGCTGGTCAATAACCAACGGATTCCACCTTGTCTCCTTCGCCGCCGCCCCAGATCCCGTTCCAGTCACCGTCGTTGGTGCGGTAGCATTTACGGCAAATGGCGCAAGCCAGTTCCACTCTGCGCTCCGAATCGCCGGGATCGCGACCCCCTTGGGCTTTTTATCAGCATTATCGTCAGCCTCCCCAGCGTCTGCAGCATCACGCCCCGTCTCGCCCATGGCCGCGAGATTATAGTCCGGCGTCAACGCTTTCGCGTCCTCATACTTCACCGCAGTCGCGTCTGTCACCAACAGCGGCCCCATGTGAAAGAACGCCGTCATGCGTTGCATCGCCTGCTGCAGGCTCCACGGCGGCAGTTGCAGCGATGCTATTGGCAAAATCCCGCTGTAAAGGTGCAGTTTGGAGAAGGGGTCGAAGAGGGCGCCAACCATGGTCATTTTCCGGGCGTGGGAGACGGCCATCGTCTGTGCTGCTGTCCTGGTCGTGTTGCCGTCAGTCGTGTCGAGACCCGTGGCAGAGATGTGGTACGGCGAGATGCGCGGGTAGTTACCCTTGTCGATTGCCGTCGTCGAGGTGCTGGTTGAGGGAGAGAAGTAGGTGAGCAGCGTGTCGAGGTTGAGTTCGCTTCCCAGGGGCAGTGTGCCGGAGATGGTGCCGGGCTGTGCACTAAAGTAACCGACCAGACCGTCATATACGCGATCCTTGTCGCCAACCTTGACGGCGAAGGAGTAGTCGAGGAGCTTCGGCGAGGCGGGCGGCGGGTAAGCGCTGTTGCTACTTTGAGACTTCACGGGCGGCGTTGCAAGCTCGAGCGAGAAGCCCATGTTGGCGAGGGCAAGCGGCCGCCCAACGACGGCATTAAGGAACTGGGCATACTGATTCGGCGTGTGAGGGACCGAAGCGAGCGACGCATTGATGGTGTTAATGAAGTCCTGGAGGTACGTCTTGTGTTTCAATCGGGTGATGAGCTGGTCGAGCTGCGGGAACTGGCGGCTGTGCTCGCCGTTGTCGCTCCCCGAGGGCGGCGCAAACGGTCGCCACGGCTGGGTCTCAGTCGCGCCGGATGGCCCGCCGAGGCGAACCTCGCGGTAGAAGGTCCCGTCTGGAAGAAAGACCTGCAACGCGTACTCGGCGTAGTTGACCACCAGAATCCCCCAGATCGGATTCTCCCACTCGGTGCAGGGACGCCACCCAACCGTCGCGTCATCATCCAGGTGCAAGAAAGCTGCGTTGATGCGCGCCTCTTGGTTGATGGTGGGCGGATATTGGGCGAACTGGCAATGACCATAAGGGTCCCGTCCTACCGTGTTGGTCTGCGATCGGTCGGCGGTGAGGTGCTGGGGGTGGAAATACTCGCTCAGCGCAGGGTACACCGGCGGGATACGGTTTGCTGGCGCTGGGTTAATCGCGCTGATTGCCTGCCCGAACTTGTCGAAAATGTCCAACCGGGTGAACTTGAACTGGCCGTGCGTGACGGGTTTAAGGGGGTCGATCGTGTTGTCTGGGAAGGAGGCGTAGTCCGCGTAAGGAGTTTTGGTGGTCTCGATGCCCATCAGCTTGATCTCCGTCTCACCAAAACCCGCGCGCTGTCCTGCGTTTACGGCTGCCTGAAGCGGCTTCAGGGGCTGGTCGGGGAGCCGGATGGAGGGTTTGATATGTGTCCCGTTCAAGAGCGTCACAAGATGGTCGGCGAAGCCTGTTAGCGGCGAGGAAAGGTATGCCAGTTGCTGAACTTTGGTAAGCAAATCTGCTTGCTCTTTCTCGCTGCGCAGATCCTCGGGCAGTTCCATCGACGGGGTTGCGTTGAACAAGCGCTGAATGTTGGTGCTTAGCAGGAAGCCCGGCTGGGGGAGCACGAGGATCCGCCCCCTCACAACTCGCTCATCCTGTGTTTTGCCATCAACATCGACACCGTCCTTTAACCCGTACCGTGCTCGCGGCGGATTCCCTGGCACGGGATCGATGTCTGGCGTGCCAAACTCCCAGAGGTCTTTGTCAAGGTGATAGTACCGGAGTTCGAACTCGAGGAAGAGCGGGAAGAAAGGCTGGACATGATTCCACTGGTCTCTCCCGCTGCCGTCCGATCCGACACCGTCTACCAATCCAGAATCTTCCTGCTCGTGGTCGTGGTACAGCGGAGGTATTGCTGACGGCTGCTCGGTCCACGTGTCCGAGGGCAAATCCTTCGGATGCAAGTTGAAGAACTCTGCCAGCAGGGTTGCAGCCGTCCCCTGGATATCTGCTGGGAGTCTCTTGGGAACCTCCGTCCTGATGATATCTCCCAGGTTGTCCCACCCCGGTGGCAGCGTAACAGGCAAAGTTTTCGGCAAAATTTGCGAGCCGAATCGAACGGGGAGGTTCTTTAACCAGTCCACCGGCCACGGATTCTCGACACCGGGAACGAGAATCGTCGGGTCGGATTGCTTGCTGAAGACCGGCTGACTGCCCTTCTCCACCAGGGATGCCTTGGTGACCGGGTCCGTCACGGCCTTCAGCGCCTCCTGAACTGCGGTTCCAAGACTCTCTGTCTTTTCCTGTAAGGTCTGAACAAGCGTTGCCTGAGCCGCCGTCTCTGCGCGGAGTGTGTCAATGCTCTTGCGGGCAACCAGCGTTCCGTCGGCACAAAAGTTCCACCACTTGGCAAAAAGCTCCCAGCGCGCCTGTCTGAGCTCCCGCGAGGCGCCGTCGAGTGCTGCTTGCGCCGCATTAAGGGTGGCCAGTGCGAGTTGCTGGCCAGCGGTCGGGACAAAGATCTGGTCTGTCTTTTTGGATGTCGCGATTCCGCCTGGTGCGGTATCCGTCGGCATGACCGAAAAGTGCCACTTCGACCCGTTGTCCTGGGACGGTTTGAAATTGTCCGCCATCAGCATGTCGAGAGCTTCCTGCTGGTTATCAATGTCGTCCTGCTGCTTTAAAAGCAGGGTCTCGAGATGGAGAATGTCGTCCTCCACACTCGTTGTCGAACCGGAGTGAGCACGGATGTATGCAAGTATGGCATCAAGTGGCGTGGTTCCGACGGTGATCGGGTGGGAGTCCTTGTCACCCAGCTTCCGCCCTGCTTGATGAGCAGGAACCTTGATTCCGGCGACATCAGGCTGGTAGTTGACGCCGTACATGGCGCCGTGGCACAATGCTCGCGATCGCGGGACGGTATTGAGGTTGACACTCGTGCCATCTCTCAGTTCAAGAAAGCTCTCGCGGAAGATGCTCGCGATGTTCGCCGAACCGATATTGTTCAGATTATCCTCGTTGGGGTCCGAGTGCCAACCAAGCACGTAGTAGCTTGCCGTTGCGCGGGTGAGATAGTTCACGTTATCCTTGGCGTCTTTGTAAGCAAAGTTGTCCAGAATGCTGAAGACGTTCGAATTGTGGCTCGTAAAGTCGGCAAACAAGGGGTTGGCCGCACCAGCGACATCCAGACGGACAAAGCCAGGGTCGCCGGCCTCCCGTTTCTCTGTCCAGTCACGCAGTGCCGTTTTGGCGCCGATAAATATCTCAGCCTGGCCATCCAGCGACCCGGAGTCGTCCCCTACGATGAAAGGGGCGCACTCGAGCTCGACGTCGATATCGAACCCAAATTCGGTGATGTTTCGCACACGGTTGCTTTCGACGACCCACCCCTCCACCCACTTCATCTTGCCGGCAGACATGGCATCGCTCGGCTCGAAACCTGGATGCAGGCGACGCAGCACCATCCAGCGGTCGGGCGCGGCTCTGAATTTGGGTTGCTTCAGCCCGGATCGGCCTTCAGCTGTTGGCTGCGCCGTTCCAGATCTGTAAACCCTCGGTAGCATCCAGTGTAGATAGACACCCTGGCGTTCCAACCGTGGCTTTCCTGTGGCCAGATCGGTGAGTCTGGGGTTGGCTGTGGCCGGGGATGCGTTATGGAGGTCGTGATACGGCAGCACATCGGGCTCCATGAGCTGGGAGTCCAGCCTGAGGAAGGTGAAGTTTGGCTGTGCCAAAGGAGCAACAGTGGCATCGGGAAATGTGCCGCATGCTGACGGGTTGAGGACATAGGCGTCGAGTTTGACGGGCAAGCAGACAACTGGGGTCGTCATGTTGGAATCTTGGCGTTTGGGACGGCGGAGGTTGAAGATATTGACAAGCCTTGTTGACAAAAAGTCGTCGGTGATGTTGTACGCTGCTCAAGCCCCTAAGGATGGAGTTTCAACCATAGACCAGTCATGCGTGGCCGCAATGCCCTGAACTCTACTCCCCAACAAACAGCGGCTGGTTGGAGAATCAACTGTTTGACGTCAATGGCTGATACTACATAATTCAGGGAGAAGTTATGCAAAAGCCACACGCCAAAACTGCATTAGATCGTATGCGGGCAGCGCGCTGTAACCCTCAGCTGAAGCTTCTTGGCAAACGCTGCGCTGCTGGTTGGAATGTCAGCTGCGGGGTCTGTTACATTGATCGTGGTCCAGACCGTACACTAGTGACACTGACCCGCCTGTGCAGAGGATCTGAGTTCGGCTTGGGGTGGTGAGTTAGATGCAGACAACTGCGCTAGTGATGGTGATCTGATTGCTGGCGAAGAGGGATCGCTGGCAGCGTTCGGTTCGGGCCGGAAGTGAGTTTCGAGGCAGAGGAACAGACGCTGGTGCGGAACGCCGCCGGAACCCCAATGGACATCTCGTGAATTACCTCGAAAACACTCAACGCCCTTTCTCAAGACCCTCCATTGCGCGGTTAGCAAACCAGCGGACAATATGGATTCCGGTATTGGCTTTCTCGAGGGGGCACCGTCTCCTCGAATCCGCGTGCTGAAGCATCTGAGCAGCCAGAAGGCGACACTGCTCAGCTCTGCCTCTGTCAATGCCCTAGCGGCTACTGCCACCGAAGAGGATGAAGACAATGATCCCAACAAGCCAAAGGAGCTTCCCCCGAACTCGATGCAACTGTACTCGTATTATGGTAGGTGCACTTACCACCAAATCCTTGCTCGGGATGCTCTTGGCACGGTCCCGTCGACATTACTAACATCACTGCCCGGCTAGCACCCTCGATGCAGGGCGGTGTTTACGAGATCGAGGTCACCCACCACATCGCACACCCAGACGGGAAACAGGAGTTGAACCCCACGTCAAAGCAAAAGTTCAATGTCAACGCTCCCCGATTTACACTTCCGCCCGGGATTGTGCATTCAACATACCCCCCTCAAGGGCTTGGCGACCACAATAACGTGCTACCTCATATCGTCTTCAACGACCCCCATCTGCCATGGGAACAGGAAGGCTCACCCAAGCAAGACAAGGCCGACGCCGAGGCAGAAAACCAGCCCGACGGAGAACCGCCCCGGAACAAGATTCCCTGGGTTGCTCTCTTAACCTTCACCGAGGATGAGCTCAAGCTTGACCCGCGCGAGCTCAAGAAAAGGTCAGACACCGGTCTGTTTCCGGACGTGGTGAAAATCCCATCCAAGAGCGTGCCGCCTCCCATCGATCGGGAGCAAGACAAAGCCACGTTTGCGGTGCAGCTCACCATGGGCGAGTATCTTGAGATGGGAGGCGACGATGGATCGACAATCCCTCCAACAGCCGCCGTGGTGACCGCAGACCCCCCAGATGCCGCCGTGGTGAAGCCACCCCCGCCGAAGCCCACCGTTGTGACGCTGATCTTGGATGACGAACCAGAGGAGAAGATCGACCGCGACACGCAAGTGAGCGTGATTTTCCCCAACGCCAAGTACGTGGGAGATCTCTTTACTGTGTACGACAAGGAGGGTGTTCGCAAACCCGACCAAAGCGGCCCGGATCTGTCACGCTACGCGTACCTCGCACATGTGCGCAATGTGAACACAAAGAACGTGGCGAACGCCGGTCTCGACGATGATGGACTCTATTCGATCGTTCATGCGCACCGCTCCGGACCCCTCAATCTGACGACGCCAAAGCCTCTTATTGTCCACCTTGTTAGTCTCGAAGGCGTCGAGCAGAACATGAAATTCCCCCTGGATCCGGAAAAGCGCGTCGCGTTCGTGTCGCTCTATAGTTGGACGTACTTATGTCTCCCCCCTGACGAAGTCAACTTTGTCGACTCAATGCGGCACATTGGCTTTTCCATCCAGGACAACAAGTGCTGGCTCCGAACCCCTGACGAAATTATCGAGAAAGTCAAGGGCTCAACAAAAGTGGCGAAAGCGCCCACGGAGCTGACGGACAGGCTCGCCAAACGCATGGGGGACGGATTTTGTCTTCAGCGCTACATGCTCCATTCCGGTGAGGAGACAATGGCCTTCTACCGTGGGCCCCTGACTCCGTGTTATGTCCGCCCCATCGAAGAGAGCTGGTGGCCGTTTCAGTCCAACTTTTCGACCGACTACCAAGTCTTAGACACGAGCCTGGGGATCATGGACATCACCTATTCGGCAGCGTGGCAGTTGGGCAGGACGCTCGGCATCGCGAATCAGGCCTTCACAGCTGCTCTTGTCCGGTTGCGTACAACGATTCAGACAACAGGCCGGAGAGGGGCATTGAAACATGTCGCTCCTCAGGCTGTCAATTCGAAAGCCGAAACGCTTGCCTCCATCCGCGGCTCTCTTGACATGGTGTCCCAGTTTAGTACGGCACAGCCGGGTGAACAGCCAGCAACACCGCACGCAAGACACGCAGTTGCACGCAAGAATGCCCTGGTCTTCCAGAAAAGCGGATCTGCCTCCAGCGAGGGTCCGGTGCCATCAGATAGAGTGTTGAGCTCCATGGTCCGAAGTCAGATCATGATGGCTGCCTCTCAAGCTGGAAGTGCGAACGTTAACCGCCTGGCCGCCGCGATAGCGCCATCTGGCGACGACGATGTGTTCATTCCATTCAACGAGATCAATGTCCCCAACAACGCAGACTGGCAACTAGTCCAAAGCTGGATTTTGGACAACATGTTCTTGAAAAACATTCCAGCGCATTACCTGATCCCCGACCCATCATATCTGCCCCCAGAGACGATCCGGTTCTTCTACATCGACACTAACTGGATGGACGCTTTCATTGACGGCGCCTTGAGTATTGGGAACCACCTCGATAGAACGGACGATGTTGTTCGACAGGCCTTCAAGCGCAACCTCAACCGATATTTCGAGTCCAAGTTCCACGATCAGCAGGGCCACGAGCTGAATTACCATCCCCAAATACCCAGCTTCGGCTTCTTCCTGCGGAGCGCAGTCGTCAAGGCGTTCCCTGATCTTCAGATTCACGCGCCCTGGACATCGGTGGACAACCTGGAGGGCGCGAGAGAGCCGACGCTCCGGTTCGAGACCATCGAAAAGGACACTCTGCTATGTCTCTTTGACAGGATGCCTGGGTCGGCGCACTGGGATGAGAACGACCAGATTACGCTATCACAACCGCCGCACCAGCAGTGCTTTAGGATCGGCACCGAAGGGGGTCTCACATCAGAGAAGCTTGAAGTGGAGTTTCCGGCCGTTTACACCACGATTGAGACCCCTCCGACGGAAGGCCGGTTTGACCCCCTCCGCATTGTGAAGTGGACCAAGGGCTCTGCCGACGGCCCAGTGGAAGCTGCAGAGAACAGCGCGGAAAAAGACGCTCCCATCACAGACATCAAGCTCGCCAAAGCGGTATTTGACTGGGATTCCCGGATGATTATCTTTCCGGCCTTCTCAGAAGCTTCTCACGCGATTCTCACTCACGATATGGCGAGGCCGCTGGCGGGTACAACTGGCAGTAAAAAATACTTTGATGACGACGTCCCGACTTCGGCAGTCGTGGGGACCGTCTTGACCTCGCACGTTGCCAAGCTCAAAATTGAGCTTCCCAGGACAACCAAGACGGACAAAAACGACATACCTCCTGACCCAGCTCACGTCCCACGGCACATCCGCCTGCCACAAGACACAAGCGACAACCCGGACGACTGGGTCATTGTACCTCATCCAGACGACAACAATCAGAGACCACCGACCCCGGACCCGACTAGGCCGCCTCAACCGCCGCATATGTCTCCCGCGGCGCCTCCCCCTGGCAAACCCACTGGCTTGCCCGGTAGCTTCAACCCCGAAGCCAACCCCCCGATTCCCGCCAGTGAAATCACCCATCTCACACCCACCCAGCGAATTCTAAACAAGCAACTCGGGTTGCAATTCAAGCTCATCATCTTCCCGCTGGGCCAGACGCCCACCCCGACCACCCCTATCCCTCCCGTCAAGGTCCCCCTGCCCAAGCCCGGCACGGCAGCAGACCACCCCATCGACCTCGTCGTCGGCCTCGTCCTGCAGCCGTCGCACAACACGCTCCACAACCTCCAGCTCTTCAGCATCCAGCTCAAGATCCCCATGGGGACCAAGCCCACCGACCTGATCACGTCGCCCTACCAGGGCTCTGGCGGGAGGATGCTGCGCAACGCTCGCTTCAACGCGCACTGCTCGTTCGAGGCAAAGACGGCGTCGCAGGAGTATCTCGTCTTTACGCTCATCCCGCGCGCGACGGGCCGGTTGGTGCCGCTGAGAAATACCCCTGAGGTGAGCTTCGTGGTGAACCAGGGGCGGCTGAACGGGGTGAAGGGCCTGGCGAATGTGCTGGTGCAAGAGAATTACCGGCGGCAGGACGGGAGTGATTATTTTGTGCATTACGCGACGGGAGGTGTGGTGCTCGAGAAGGTTACATCGTAGGTGTCTAGGCTTGGAGGGCTCGTGAGTGAGACTGGAAGTTGAGGGGTGGGCTCGGGAGGCAACCAGTTCTGTGATGAGAACTGCAAGTTTTGGACCTTTTTTTTTCCAACAAAATCTATGATGAAATGTTCTTCGCATAATGACAACTGGGTGTTCTAGGAAGACGTTTTGGGTGTTTTGGGTTCACTGTCTGCAAGATTGAAGAAGGTGGTGTACCCTCCACCACGGAACTGACTGCACCTGTTCTTGGTCCCAAACGTTCCCCCCTGAAGATAGGTATTGCCTCAGCTAAGTACATAGAGACGATGTCACGATCACTGCCTGACTCTTGAAACAGCTATCCAGCACAAGAACCTCAACGAGTGACCACTGGCGACTCGGGCGAGTACGATGGCTGCGCGTTCAACTCGGCGCTGCTCGCGTCTCCCCGCACAAAGTAGTGGTGGCCTTGCAGCTCGTGCGTTCCCCGGTCCCCATGCAATTCGAACTTTTGTTGAGGATCCTGGGGGTAGTAAGAACCTGGCGCGGGAGGGGGTGTCGAATATGGGTCCTGTGGGTAGCCCTGCCACTGGCTGCCAGCCCCTCCTCCCATTGCTTTTTTGGTCTTGTGCAGCTTCCAGGACAGATATGCAACGGCGGCCAGAAGCAGAGCACCGAGCGCAGCGCCGATGCCGATGCCGGCTTGGGCGCCGGTAGACAAACCGGATGACTGAACTGTGTCAGTCAATGGTTGGTTGGTTGTCGATTGCCCTGGTGGACCGGTCTCCGTGGTAGCTCGGGTACCCGTTCCGCTGGACGGCGTCGAAACACTCAAGGACGATGTTGTCTGGTCTGAAGCGTGGCTTGTGGTACTCGCGCTTGTGGTACTCGAACTTGTTGCACTGGAAATAGTCGAAGAAGTCGAGGACGATGCTGCCGTCGAGAGTGGCGTCTTGACATCATATTGCGTCTTTGCATCATCCCAGAGAGCCCATGTGTATGGTTGCGCCGGGAGGACCTCGAACCGGCCGACGCCTGAGTTGCAGCAGTTGGCCGCCCCCTCACAGCAGTATGAAGTGTCCTTTCGAGTCACGTTGTAGCACGAGACCAGATCACGCCCGCCGCTGGCCCACTCTGTATTCCCCGGTAAGCATATTACGGTGGTGACGGAGTCGGGGAGTACACACCGAGGCAGTAACCGACACACTCGGGAGACTTCCAGGTTGGGTCGGTGCACGATCCCCGGATAATCCTGCCGCTGGACGACTGGCACATTTTGTTGGAGAGACAGGCGAATCCAACAAAGTCTTTCACGGGCCGCCCATCACCGCAGCACATGCTGTTTTCTGCGTCAGGGTCGCAGGGGAAGTCGGCCGCCTGAGTACCGTCTGGATAGTAGCATTTGGCCGAACATGTTTGGAGCGCGGCGAGAGCACCGAGGAGCAAGAAGGGGGTTTGCATGATGCCCGGTTGCTTGTTGTGGTAGACCCTAGCGAAGGTTCAACCAAACGGCTGGAGAATGAAGAATTGCGAGAGGAGAGGAAAAAGGGAAGTTTGAGGGCAAAAAAGTCACAGCCTGCCTCACCAACTGCCAACCACCCAGGGTGGCATTTACAATCTCGGAGTCGTCCCAACTGCATGAAGGCATGTTTTAGATCGGCGCTCGATCCATGTTCCCGCCCGCTGCGCCGCATTGTCACAACAGCAGACAGCGGCTAAGCAGGGGAGAAAACAGGGGTTCTCGACCGGCGTCCCCCGTGCCGTGGCTGAGAGGCCAATGAGCCGGGGATGTCGCCTTGGCAGCGCTTATTTGGACAAGTAACATCTGGTGACTAGCCCCCGTTTGGCGGCTCTTCGAACGGCGATTTGGACCCCAGACGAGAAAAGGCACTAATATTACGCATGTGATATTGCGGCGGGACCAAAATGACTCGGTATCGGAGGTCTTCAACGTGGCCCTTCGTGTTTACCACTGCCCTCACTTTGCCAACTTCCGACGCGAGCAGGCAGTTGTTGTGAGCCACCTTTGGTGCCTCCCAGCTGGCGATGTTGACATGGAAAGCCTCTTCATCAGGGGAGTTGCTCCACATTCTCGTGACCTTTACCTAACAGAAGTAGGAAACCGTGAAGTATCCAATCAGAGACGGCGTCAGTGGTTTAGTGGTAAAATCCATCGTTGCCATCGATGGGCCCCGCGTTCGATTCGCGGCTGACGCATTGCTTTTGCTTCTCCTCCCAGGGCCGTATTTCTTTTGGCGTTCTGGATATTCCATATTCATTCGACGTGGTTTGTACAAGGCGAGAGCTAGCGAAGTCAGAAGTCAGAAGTTCGAAGACGAGTGCTTTGCCACGGCATTCCCGGCTTTTCCGACGAATTGCTCCGTGAAACCCTACCCCTCTTTCGCCGAGACTCGCCTCAACAAACCCAACCGTGCACTGAAAACAAACCTCGATATCTCGCGAAGAGGCCCGCTGTTTCTACTCTCACTAACATCCCAGTCTATACCTTGTCCCATCCCTTGTCACATCCACTTCATGTCTTCAGCCGAGCATCCCTTGCCACGGTGCACAACCTGTGCCTCCATTTCGGGAGCCATTCTTCGAGCTGTTCGGGAAGAGGCCGTTGACGAGCAGGTCCCAGGACTCTGCGCGGATCTTAAACCGGACAGTAACTGTGTCAATTGCAACTACATTCTTGCGTACTTTGCGCGAGTGGCTCCGATCTCACCTCTTGGTCCAACATGCCGATTTCAGCTCGACATTTTCCCTCAGAAACGGTTCTTCCTTCGAACGGTCAGTCCTGCTTGGTGGGTGTAGGCGTGCCCAGGCTCTCGGCTGACAGACCCAAATGTCAGGCTTGCGGTTGCTGGGACCACTCGGCCTATCACCTAGAGTTTCTCCCTGCCGCGGATCTCTCCCCGAACACAACCCACTTCACGGCAGTAGACCCAAACCGCATTGATACCGGCCCGCTGCAGCAGTGGTCAGCATATTGTGGCGAGCGACATGCTCTCTGCTGCCCTCTCCCTTCGCAAACAGCCGTAAAGGACATCATTCTCATCGACACGCAGAGACACTGTCTCGTCCAGTTTCCTGTCGCGCCACGGTACACTGCCCTCAGCTACGTCTGGGGCTTTCTTCCCGATCCTTTGGAGACCATCATCGCAAATTTTCCCACCCTTCAATTGCCCAAGGCCCTCCTCGACCCCGAGATTTGGGGACGGCTTCCCAGAACCATCCGAGACGCTATCAGAGTCACCAAGGACATGGGAGAACGGTACCTCTGGGTCGACCGATTGTGCATCGTCCAAGACGATGCCTCAAACAAGGCGCAGCAAATCGCTTCGATGGCGTCCATCTACGGCAATTCGGTCTTCACCATTGTCGCCGCGGACGGTGCCAACGCGGATTCCGGCCTTCAGGGGGTCGGCGTACCTCGATCGTTCCCTGTTCCGCCGACTCTCGAGCTCGATGCTGACTGCCATGTCCGTCCGGCGCCGGAAACTGAGGAGGCAAGCAAATTTGCGGCATGGCACCACCGGGGCTGGACGTTCCAAGAGCGGCTGCTGACAACGCGGGCCCTCATCTTCTTCCGTGGCACCGTCATCTGGCAGTGCAAGACCTCAATCTGGGCCGAAGGCGTCGCCGCTGAGCCTAATGGTATTCCCTTCGACGAAACATGGCGAAAGGAACGAAAACGCCCGGCGTACCAGGCGTTTGACAGGCGCTTCATGTTTCAGCTCGAGTCTCCATCGCGGCCCCATTTCCCGCATTACGAAGATTTGGTCAGGCAGTACGCCCGACGGAAACTGGCGTATCAAGCGGATGGCTTACGGGCCTTTGCTGGGATTATGGACGTCTTGAGCACGAAGTACGAAGGGGGCTTTCTGCACGGGCAGCCCGAGATGTTCTTTGACGTTGCCATGCTGTGGGCACCTCTGCATGGGGCGAAACCCCGGATCGTTGCCCCGGAGAGCGAGGCATTGATATTTCCGAGCTGGACGTGGGCGGCCTGGGAGGGACGGGTGGCCAATGACTTGAGCGACCACATCGCGGGAAATTCGCCGTCACTCGAGCTGTATCCGGTGGTAAAATGGTACAATGTGAAGGCGTCAGGGAAGACCAGTTTTGTCAACTGCACGCTGCATCTCAGGCATCACCTGCGGGAGAAGGGCGTTCAGAACTTGGATTTGAGCTTCTTCAACCCACCCGACATAAACATGGACAAGGTTCCTGTCGACAAGGGAGACTGGGATCGTCTTCTTCACGGCAGCGTGATGAGGGCGTTTTTCCATCTTCGGCCTGCAAAGAAAGACTCTGATGAGCCACAACTTCGGGTCGCCTGGGAAGGAAAGGTAGCGCCTTTTGTTGATTATCTCATAACAGGTGTTTCGGGTACAACTGTGGGCTGGCTGAAGGTGCCTTCAGAGACGTACGACGAGACTTTGCTAGGAGACTCCCTATGCGAGTGCATTGTTATCTCGGGTTGCAAAGCAGGCGGCCCCCGGGCAAAGTGGATCAAAGAGATTTACGTTCCGGAATGGGGGATGATCGAAGAAACTCGGGAGCATGACAGTTACGAATTCTACAACGTCTTGTGGATCCGGTGGCGGGATGGCATTGCATATAGAGAGGGACTTGGGAGGGTGTGGAAGGAAGGATGGCATCGCCAGAATCCGGAAACGCGGGACATCGTGCTTGGATAGGCGCGTAAGCTTCTGTGGTGATGGGGAACTGGCAAGCATGACAAAACTGGTGATGATACTCTAGCCCGAGTGGCGACTATCGGATCGTGAATACCTTTTTCTCGTTCTCGTCCCTCTCGGCCCAAGCCTCGCCGTCCATGACACCGTCGATGAAGGCGTCACCAATAAACATGTAGTGTTGTTGGACCTGGCGCAAGACCAAGGGCACCTGGCTGCCCATCATGATGGTAACCAGATCGCCAGTCAGGACGTGTTCCGGGGCAAGACCCAAGTACCCCCTTTCCGTCACAACCAGACGTCGGTGAAAGGACGCCGGGTGCGGGCCTGTGATGTCCATGTAGTAGTTTTTGTGGCTCCCTGCCTCCTCTGCCGCCGCTGACGGCTCGGCTTTGCTGCCTTTGCCACGGCGCCGCATGCCCACGTCGATAGCGACTCTGTCGCAGTCGGCTACGAGGAGAAAGGACAGGCCGCCTTCGGAAAGGCTCTGAGCAACGCGATGAGACCGGGCCGCGGGTATAGTTTGAAGCCACGCCGCCCAGGTTTGGTCCACGTCGGTACCCATCATGTCGTCGCCTGCGTCGGGGCTAACATCGGAGATGCGGTCAAGGAGAAAGCCAGCGCACGAGAGAATTCTTCCTGTAGCGTCGACGGACACCTCGGGAACGCTGTCCCCAGATGCACCGTATAGCTTGCCAATCTCAACGCCAGCATCATCGACGTACACTCCATGCGAATCCGAGTCTTTTGGCGCACCAGGCAAAAGCGTAGCAAAGCCTCGCTTGAACAAGCGGGCCGCCGCCGGTTTAGACATCCAGTTCGGAACCCAGGATGGGAGTGCAGGAAAGGAAGCCGAGCCGTCGTCATGTTGTGATGGCGGCGAGCAGTGGCCCAGAACGTCGAGACTGCCGTGGGCTCGAATAATGGACCAGGTAGCCTCGGCGTAGACTTGTTCCACGGGCTTGTCGTAGCTGACGTCCAGCAACTCGGCCCCGTCGAGGCTTGTCGGGATCAGTGCGTACAATTTGTCTCGCGGGTTCGTAGCATCAAATCTCCTCAGCGCCGAGAGCAAATCGGACAACCGGAGAAAGCGGCTGCGCCCCGTCTCCTTGTGCCTTTTGCGGAGAGCAGAGTAGGTCTGCACGTAGGCTGCGGGATGAACCGAGCGGTCCTGGTCCCGCGAGAATAGGGGGTCAGAGTGGCCACGCCAGGATATACTGCGAATGATTTGGTTTACCGTCAGGACCACGTCGAGCGGCAGGTGGTGTGGGCCGATCAGGACCTGGGTGCCCGAAACGCAAGGGGCAGTGGCTTCTTGATAGACCCAGATGCGGGACCACCATGGACGGGAAAGGATGTCATGTATGCCAGCTTTCCAGGACTCGTTTGGCTCTGGGCTGCTGGTACCAGGCAGCACAAGACGATCGATATCCTCTTCCGTGACGGCAGCAAGAGAGCGATGGGCTGAGCCGGTCCGTCCGAGAATGGGAGACCACCAGGAGTCGTGAATGTCGGCTATGCGACTGACGGCAGCATCCACAGCGGGATTGCTCTCGCCAAGCCAGACGATGACTTCCTCGGCGCTTTCGTAGATGCGCTTCATGAGATAGATCTGTGCTGCGCGCTCGACCAGGTCGTCCTGATTGATGCATAGGGCATCGATCCACAAGACAAAGCAGGTTTCTTCGGCGCGATGCTGGGCCAGAAATGCATAGAGATTGGCCGTTACCGTGACCGGGTAGCCGTCCAACATAATGCTGCGCCGCGTCTCAGGCGTGTCCTGGCCCCAGACGTACGAAAGGGCGGCGAAAGGCTTAGGTTTCGCGACGGGAAAGTTTTCGAGGAAACAATTGATCGGCTCATCTCCGCTGCCTGGGTTGAGAATCAGGAGACGAATCTCGTCGCGCTTGAGAGCGGTGTAGATTGGGGCCATGTCGACGCCGGGCTCCGACTCCTCGGACGGTGACGGCGATGGCGGGATGGGCGGGTAGACAGCGTCGCCTTGGTTTCCAAGCGTGACTTTCACCCCCAGTTTGTCTGCGAGAACGCCAAATCCGGACATGGTGCTGATAACTGACGAGTTCTGTGTAGATATCTCGGTCTACCCGAAAAAGAGGGAAAGCTGATGGGTAGGTGGATAGTGCAGCGGATGGTCTTTCGACGGTTGTTAAGTTTGGCTGTCAACATGAAACTCTTGAGTCCCCAAGCCC
>OUNM010044230.1_pt1 | contig 26120 bp, 16 predicted proteins | sample 1769961 | NCBI WGS metagenome assembly OUNM01 (sample SAMEA3914820, study PRJEB12502) | metagenome | biome: forest; material: soil | place: USA | collected 2012-03-12 | depth 0.3 m | reverse complement strand
GGCGGATTCCTCGGCGCAGGCCCAACGCGCCTGGACGCCGCCGCAAAAAATGGAGTGCCCGCCGTGGTCGCGCCTGGCTGCCTCGACATGGTGAATTTCTTCGCGCCGGAAAGCGTGCCAACCAAATTCGGTGGACGCCGTTTCTATCATCACAATCCACAGGTCACGCTGATGCGCACAAGCGCCGCGGAAAACCTGCTCCTCGGGAAAGTGCTCGCCGAGAAGGTCAATGCATCGACCGGCCCCGTATCCGTCCTCATTCCAAAGCACGCGGTGAGCGTGATCAGCGCAGAAGGGCAGCCGTTTCACGATCCCGAAGCCGATCAGGCGCTGTTCGACGCCGTGAAGGCGAACGTGAAGCCGGGCGTGGCCGTCGTCGAGATCGACTGCAAGATCAACGACATACAGTTTGCCGAGGCCTGTGCGACCACGCTGCTAAAGCTGATCGCGCAGAAGGCTCGGTAGTTAGCGTACATCCCAGACGCTTTGGCGACACAACCCGCCGTGGCCATTACGCCCGGCGGCGGCGGAACTTCTGAAGGCTCGCTAGCATTCCGAGACCGCCGAAAAGGGCCGGCAAAACGCCCGGCTCTGGAACCGGGATGACCGACAGCACCACATTCTCGGCGCCAGGCGTGCCGCTGTCGTAAGTCAGCCGGTACACATTCGCCCCAAAGGAAAAGGTTCCATTCTCCGCGATCGGCGTTCCCCCGAACGCAAACAGATTGCCATCCCAGCTCCCGGTATAGCTGATCAGCGTGAACGTATCCCCGGCTGGCAGCACGGCATTTGAACCCAGGTCGCTCAGGCTCAGCGTCACGTACCCGCCGAAGCCAAGACTTAGATTGCCGGTAACAATTGCGGAACTACTGGTCGCCGTGCTGGTATTGATGTCCAGCGCGAACGTGCCGCCGCTGAAGGTCAAGTCCTTCGTGGACATCACCCCTGTCGAGCCAGTCGGCCCAGGCGCAAACGTGCCACCCTCGGCGATATTCACGACGCCGGCAGTCCCCGAACCGCCGAAGATGCCGCCATTAACGGTCGTGGTGCTTCCACGAATGCTCCCGGAGACGACCAGCGACCCCCCATTGACCGACGTCGCTCCTGTGTAGGTGTTCGTTCCACCAAGCGTCAGCATTCCGGCACCGTTCTTCGTCAGGCCCAGCAATCCGCCACCGGTACCGTCCGCCAAGGTTGAGGTGTAACTGGTCGAGCTATTATCCGATCCTACGGTCAACGTGGCCGGATTCGCGTTCGCGTTTTGAATCGTCGCGGTGGTCACCGTGCTCGAGAGATTCGGAACAGCGGTGTCGTTTCCATTCAGGTTGAAAGTACCGCCCGACATCATCAATCCGCCCGAACCAAGGACTCCGGAAGCGCCCGCAACCACTGTGGTGGTCCCGGTGATCGTAGTGCCGCCAGTATAGGCGTTCGGCACGGAAAGAGTCGTCGTCATCGCACCGCCAAAGATCGCCCTGCCAGGGCCCGAGATGGTTCCAGACAGGAGGAGATTGCTACCACCCTTCGTGCTGCCGGCGGCAATCGCCGTACTTCCGATGGTGGAATCCGACTGCAATATAATCGGGCCGGAGAAGGTCGTGGCAAAGTTGCTCCCGTTCGCAAAGAGAGTACCGCCGTTCAGCGTCACGCTGCCGGCAAGGGTGATGCTATTGTAACCGCCCAGCGCGCCGCCATTGTTGACGGTGTACGGACCGGCCCAGTTCTGGCTGGCTTCGATGATCACCGGGCTATTCATCACAAAGCCGGTCAGTCCCGAGATTGCGTTGGTAGTACGGACATCGACCGTGGTCGTACCCGCGGGAACGGTCAGTGTCGCAGAGCCGGAGATCGTCCCGTAGAAGTCGAGCTTTCCGCCCGCGCCGCCAACAGACGCATCACCGCCAAGGGTAACATTGCCCACGGATCCTTCGTTGGCTGAATTCGTGTTCACAATTGCACCCAGCTGCCCTGGAGCACCGTTGCCGGAAATCGTCAGCACATTCCTTCCACCCTGTCCGATCGCATTCGTATCAAAGGTGGCGCCTGACGAGATGGTGATAGCCGACGAAGTCGGAATGGCCGATACGTTTCCAATCTGCAGAACACCCGCGACGACGTTCGTCATCCCGGTGTACGCGTTTGCAGCCGAGAGCAGCAGCGTACCATTCCCGTCCTTTGTAAGTCCCGCTGAACCGGAGATCACTCCACCCACAGTGAGCGTGCTGGCGTTGATCGTCAGCGTCCGGTTGTTGGAAAGCGTTACCGCACCAGCCCCGAGATTCAGGCTATTACTGCCAACGAAGACAAAGTCATTGCTCCAGGTCTGAGCGTTGTTTGTGGAAAGCGTCAGCGGTGCCCCGCTCGTATTATCGATACTCCCGCCTCCCACGGTAAATGCCCCGGTGCCCAGAGCCGTTGGGCTATTGATGTTGAGCTGCCCAGCATTAAGAGAGACGCCACCCGAGAAACTATTGATCCCGCTCAAAGTAAGAGCGCCACTATTGATCTTCTGAAGCAAGCCGGTGCCGGTGATGACACCCGTCAACGCGAGGTTGCCAGTCGTATCCAGGATCGCCCCACCCGAGTTGATGATCACGTCGCGGTTCGTCGATCCGCTCGTACCCGTAAAGGACAGCATCCCCAGATCGAAAGTAATGGCCGTCCCCGCTCCAAGAGGGCTTGCGACGCCACGATTCGCCACGCTCGCGACCGAAATGATGCCGCTGCTGATTGATACATTCCCAGTGAAGCTATTCGTGTTCGAAATGGTCAGCAGGCCGCTTCCGGTCTTGGTCAGCGACGTGCTCCCCGTAATTCCGAAAGCGCCCGTGAGCGTGTAGTTGAGCGTGTTATTGGCAAAGGTAACCGCACTTGGTGAAACATCCGCCGCGCTGATATTGACGGTCGTCGTGCCTGTCGCGGAATCATCGAAAAGGACCGTATCGCCAGCCAGGTAATCGGTCGTGGACGAGTGGTTCGAGTTGAGCACCCAGTTTTTCGGCCCTGCAAGCGTTGCGCTGCTCCATTCGCCACTCCGCGCACCAGTCCAGATCGGGTAATCAACACCGGTCACATTGAGATCGATCGAGCCATTCGCGGTGTCGTTGACAAGATTTGCCATGACGCGGTTTGGCAAGGTCCCCAGAACGAATGCCGAGTATCCTGTCCCGGCAAGGCTGCCATAGCTAATGAGCGGAAACTCACCAACCGAAGGAGCAGCCCCACCGACATTGATCGCCACGCTTCCAGCGCCGCCGTTGAGTGTGAGAGTACCAGTCACCGCGATTGAACTGCTCCCAATGATATTCAATGTCGCCAGGTCTGAACTCGAAGCTCCGATCGTGAGATTTCCGCCGATGCCAAGAACACCTGTTCCCTGATAGCCCGGACTGAGAACACCGCCGCTGTTCACCGTCACCGAGCCATTGATGATTCCGCTTCCACCGAGTGCAGCCGAACTAGCAACCGTCACCGACGTCCCAGCTGCGAGAGAACCCGTGACATTCAGGACACCGCTATTGATTGAGGTCGCGCCGGTGTACGTATTGACGCCGGAAAGCGTGAGCGCTCCCGTGCCCACCTTCGTCAGTCCAAGTGTCCCGCCGCCTGTGCCGTCCGCGAGAACAGCCCCGTAAGTGGTCGACGTATTATCACTCCCCGTGCTCAGTATTGCAGCGGTGGCACTGGCATTCTGGATCACCGACGTTGAAGTCGGACCGCTGAGGCTACTAACAGCAGTGCTATAACCATTGAGATTCAAGGCACCTCCGGTCATATTCAGAGGCCCCGAGCCCAGCGCGGCTGCCCCACCCACGATCAGCGCGCCACCGGCGACAGTCGTCGTTCCGGTGTAAGTATTCGCTCCCGAGAAAGTGATTGCCCCGGCGCCCGATCCTTTGACTGTAACGCCGCCCGCGGAGTTCGCGGCAACATCAGCCGCCGTAAGCGTGTAACTAAACGTACCGGCGGTCGAAGCCCCACCACCAGCGAAGTTGAAGGTCAACACATCGCCGACCTGATAATTCTGTCCCGGACTGGTCAGCGTTACGCCAGTGATCGCCCCGTTTGAAACATTGGCGATCGCCATCGCACCGCTGCCGTGTCCGCCACTCACCGAAACGTTCGGCGCTCCGATGTACCCGCTGCCGCCGGTGGCTCCGGAATTGCCGTTCGCGATGCTCAGGACGCCGCCGGCAGGATAAATCCCATTTCCTGCCGCACTTGCCAGATTCGCCGCGACAATCGTGCCGCTGTAAGCCTGCGTATCGAAGATCGCACCGCCATTGTAAACGTTAACCTTCGATAGCCCCGTGCTGACGAGAGTCAACCCGGCGGCTCCGGCCTGCACAACACCACCGTTGAAATTCAGCGTCGAAGTGCCAGTTCCAGTCCCTTTCTGGATCGACGAAGCGGTCAACTGCAAGGTGCCGCTATTGAGGTTCAGGGTTCCGGTTCCGCCGCCATTATCAACGATCATGACGCCGACCTGGCTGCCGGCGGCCCCGGAGGACTGAGAGACGATGAGACCGTTTCCGCCGGCTTCCGTTCCGAGATTCAGCGTGCCGGAGCCAGTATCTCCCACGAGAATTCCGTAGCCAGTCGAACCAGTCAGCTTACCGCCGGTGATCGTTGCCACGCCGACCGCGCCGCTGTTTCCACCCCCGATCGCGAAATAGCGCGACATGGTGGAGGTGCCACCGCTCTGATAATACGCTCCCTGCCCACCTGCATTGAAACCGATCCGAGCCCCCGAAGTGCCAGTGACATTGAGGTTCCCTGTGCCAGACAACGAGTAATATCCATAGCCGCCGCTTCCGACCGTCACGTATGCCGAACTGGCCGTTGGATTGATCGTACCTGAAGTCTGGTAAAGCGCGCCGGGAGCCGTCGAACTCGTGCCAATAGCGACCGAACTGAAAGTCAGCGTACCCGTGCTGTTCATGTTCAAAACCGCGCCTGTCCCGGCAACCGTAAGCCCGGTGTTACCGCTAAACCCGCCGGTTCCGGAGTAAGTCAGCGCGCCGCCACTGATTGTCGTCGCCCCCGTGTAAGAGTTCGCGCCAGTGAGGATCATGGTTCCAGGCCCGGCTTTCGTCAGCCCAAAGCCCGTACCGGAAATTCCACCGCCGACTGTAAGGGGCGCACTTCCATTCACAGTAACCGTGCGGCTCGCGGTGAGGCTAATCGCGCCAGTGCCGAGATTCAGCGCAAAGCTGCCATTGAAGGCGAAGTTACCGCCCCACGTCTGGGCGTAGTTGCTCGCAGTGATGGCTGCGCCGCTCGTGTTATCGATGGTCCCGCCATTGATGATGAACCGATTGGAGCTATTGCCGAGCGCGGATGCATTATTGATTTCGAGGGTTCCGCCGCCCAGGGTGAAGGTGTTCGCGCTTCCACCGAACGTATTTGCTCCGGCGAGGACCAGTGTTCCAGAGCCAGTCTGGGAAAGGTTGAAACTGCCGGAAATGACTGAGTTTGCTCCGAAATTCAGCGTCGCTGCAGCGTTGCCGACGTTGAGAACACCATTCGCAGCAAGTGCCACGGACAGCGTTCCCATTCCGGAAGTTGCGCCGATGTTTACGATACCGGTGGTCGTGGAACTTAGGTCGATGAGAGCGTTCGAATTTCCAAGGGCATCCGTGCCGCCGCCGGCGCCGTTCAATGCGAGAGTCTCATCTGTCCCAGTGGAGCTGGCATTGATACTCACGGAGCTCGAACCAAGATCAAAACTCAGCGTCTGAATGCTGTACGACGCATCGAGTGTTTCAGCGGGGCCTGCGCTCAGCGAAGTGCCATTGATCAATACCGCATCCGTGATTGTTGGAACAAGGTTCGACACTCCATCCGTCCAGTTGGCATCCACATTCCAACTGGAACCCGTGCCGTTGAAAGTGTTAATCGCCGGAACGGCAGAAACGCGACCGGGAGCAGCCATCATCAACAAAACGGCCGAGATGGATGTGGCGAGAATGGCAGGCCTCTTTGAAAAGGAGCATTTAGAGCACATTGAACAATCGTTTCTGCGGATTTTTAAGGACTGTGAACAAATCCGGAGGGGACGAATCGGTTCTTTGCGGGCTGCACTTATTATCGCGGCACCCGCCGAGCTCAAAGCCCCCTCGTGTAACAATCACGCGCGTCTAATAAGGCGAAAATGACACCTATGTGTCTGCGAAACAACCGCTGTCTGAGCGCTCCTCGAATCCAGGCATAGATGCGCAGTGTGGGCAGTCAACATGCCCTCAAACGCAAAAAGACCCACGGCCTTTCGACCGTGGGTCTTTCAAAACTTAAAACGAGTTAGTTAGCTACTCGACTTACTTCCGCAGGAAAACAAAAGCTCCCTTTTTGTTTCCGACAACGACGTCCGGTTTTCCGTCACCATTGATATCGGTAACAGTAACCTGGGTACCGACGCCCGAGTCGTTGTCGATCTGGTGCGCGAGCCATTGGACGTCGTGTCCGTTGCGCTTGAGCTCAAACCAGTAAAGGACGGCCGGCGCGTTGGGCTCCTGATCTCCTTCTGGGCCATGTGCCCAGAAGCGCTTTCCAGTGACGATATCCTTCAGCCCATCGCCATTCATATCCACCAAGGCGAGCGCGTGAGGCTGTGAGAATTTGACGCCTTGCGGATTATCCTCGGGCTTGTTGCCGACGATGACGTGTTTGATCCAGCCTTCCGCGCCGCCTTCGTTCGTTTGTTCGAACCAGGCGATTCCATAACCGTGCGCTTCGAGGCTAGTGACGACGTCGGGCTTACCATCGCCATTCACGTCGTAGGCAAACATCTGCGAACCGCCTTTGCCAAACATGGCGTCATGCTTCTTCCAGACAGGATCGCCTTCCAGCGATGCCGGTTGTTCCCACCAACCCGTGGCTTCGAGGATGTCCTGTTTACCATCGCCATTGACGTCACCGACGCCGATGCCGTGGGTGAAGCGCTGATAATTCCCCTTCGGCGAGATGTTGTGCCAGGTCCAGGTTGCGTTCGGATTTTTCGGATCGGGCTCGGCGTATCCCAAGCAGCCGTGGGAGGAGCATATGATGACCGGATTTCCGTTGCCCTTGAGATCGGTGTAGGTCGGCGATTCGTTGTCGACGTTATCCCACGCGAGATGCTTGGTCCACGGGCCATTGCCACCCTTCGGATTTTCGAACCAGAAGGCTTCCTTGCCCGGAAAGCCAATCACGAGAATGTCGTCCCAGCCGTCGCCGTTGAAGTCGTGGGAGAACATGAAGAAGTTGTCCGAGTAATCGTTCTCATGTCCAAGGCCACCCTTGAATCCGCAGATTTCGGCTTCGGTGCCGTCGGCTTTCTTGATCTTGGATTTCTTGGCGTCGGAATAAAACGTGTGGCGAACTTTGAAATCCGGCCCTTCCCACCAATACGGGCCGTAAGCGATGTCCACTTTTCCGTCGTGGTTGAAATCGCCATAAGTGGCGCCTTCGGCCCAGAACTCGTTGCTAAGCTGAGTCTTTTGGAACTCGGAATCGGCCACCGGGACGGAGGACTTGCCATCCTCGGCAAAGACGGGTGCAACGGCGATGACGAGCGGAAGGAGGGGGAACAATCGGCGCATGGGGAAAGAGAAGAGGTTGGTGATGGGAATAACCGGCGGCAGCCGGGATTGCTAGACTCGCGTTTCGCGGACACCGCCCGCGCGACGAGATGGCAAATCTCAGCGGACGAAATCCGACGATCAACCAAGGCCCATTTACGGGCAGCGCACGGCACGACCGCGAACGCGCGGATGAGTCCAAGCGGAACCCCAATCAAGGAAGCATGCCTCTTACTACTTCCGGGCCTCTGGCGTGACGCTCAGAGACACACGCTGGCCGTCGCGTTCGACCACGACGGCGACAGGCGTACCGATCTTCACGGCATCGAGCGCGTAAGTGTAATCGTAGATGTTCGCGATCTTCGAGCCGCTGAATTCCACGATGACATCGCCACCTTTGAGCCCTGCCTTCTCTGCAGGGCTATCGCCGCGGACGCCGCTCAGTTTCACGCCCTTCACTTCGGTCGTGTAGTCGGGAATCGTGCCGAGGTAGGCGCGCAGCGTATCGCGGGAACCGCCAGCCTGCTGGTCGCTCCGCTGAACGTGGGCGTAATCAGGACGCTCAGGCGTGGAAGCCAGGTCGAGCACGATCTGTCGGGCAAATTTTGCGATCCGTTCCATGCCTTCATAGTTGAGCTTTTCCGCCGTGTCGGTGGGCCGATGGTAGTCATCATGCGCCCCAGTGAAGAAATTGATAACCGGCACACGCTTGGGATAGAACGACGTGGTGTCAGTCGGCAGATACGGATCGTTTTGCAGGACCAGGCTGAAGCCGGCGGCGACATTGCGCTTCTCAATTTCTTTCGGCCAGAAATGGGACGAGCCGATCCCCTGCAGAGTGAGCTTGTTGTCACGCAGTCGTCCGACCATATCGAAATTCACATAAGCCGCGACGGTCGATTGCGGGACAGGCGGATGCTCGCAAAACGCGACGGATCCAATGAGGCCGATTTCTTCCCCCGACCAGTCCGCAAAGATCACTCCGCGCCGGAACTTTTCCGGATGCTCCGCCCGCTCATGCGCCAGTGACGCGGCAATTTCCATGACCGTTGCGACGCCGGAAGCATTGTCGTCCGCACCGGGATGGACAAGCCCCTCCTCGCCCGCGCGATCGAGCGCGCTGGCCTTGTTGCCATATCCGAGATGGTCGTAATGAGCGCCCACCACGATCCATTCCTGCGGTGCAGTCGTATCTCCCTGCGGGATCGCAGCGAGCACATTGTGATCCGTGTGCTTGATGTGCTCGATGCCGGTCTGAAGGGCAACATGCACTTTCGGAAGAACGAATCCACCCGCCGTGTGCGGGTTTTCATTGTCCAGCGCGGTCTGGGCGTCCTTGAGCGATTTGCCGGAAGGTTTCAGCAACGCATCCGCGACGGCTCCGCTGATCGTGACCGCCTGAATGCCGGAGTTGGCCATGGTATTATCGCCGACCAGTTCGAGAAGCTTTCCGGCTTCCGGGGAATTCGGACCGGAAACGACCAGGACGGCCTTTGCGCCGCGTTCACGTGCAAGCATCGCCTTGTAGCGGAGGCCGGAGTAACGATTTAGTTGGGCGCGACGCTGGGCATCTACGCCTTCCGGCACGTAGCGAAGGAGCAGGACGATCTTATCCTTCACATCGAGGCCATCGTACGAATTGTAGCGCGGCTCGTTGTGTCCCTCAGGAACCGATAACCCGTAGCCCGCGAAGACGACATCACCCTCGACCTCGCCGCTGTCACTGAAAGCCAGCGGGCGAAAATCTTCGTCCACTTTGAAGTCAGTCGCGCCACCGCCAACAACGGAGACCTTGATGGTGTTTCTGCCCGGAACCAGCCGCTCGCCCGCATTGAATTCAAAATTCTCCAGGTAACCTCCCGCGACGGGCTGCAGGCCATTGGCTTGATAGTACTCCTGGAGCCAGCTGGCCGAGGCCTGTGCGCCAGCGGAGCCGGTCATTCTTCCCTCGCGCTTGGAATCCGCGAGCCATTCGACTTCGTGCTGCAGATCCTGCCGAAGGATCTCGGGCGAAAAGCCGGCAGGGCCAGATGCCGTTGGGGCCGGAGCCACAGCAGTCGAGGCCGATGGCGCGGGTTTCGCAGGCGATTCCGCAGAGGAAGCAGTCACCGCCCGTTTCGGAGAAGCCTCGATCGCCTTCAGCGCCGCTTCGTTATTCCAATCCGCGAGAAAGAGTTGCGAGGTCTTGTCGGAGGTACGACCAGACGTCCAGCACAGGCGCTTGCCATCAGGCGAGAAGACGGGCAGCCCATCGAAGCCATCCGTGAAAGTCACGCGCACGGGCTCGTGCTCACCCTCTGCATCGACAATGAAGAGCTCGAAGTTTTCGAAGCCGAGTTTGTTCGAAGTGAAGACGATGTACTTGCCGGACGGATGATAGTACGGCGCCCAGGACATGCATTTGAAATCCGTCACGCGGTGCTTGTCCGACCCGTCGGTTTTCATCGTCCAGACCTCGGCAATCATCCCGCTCTCGTCGAAATGCCGCCAGACGATGCGCTGCCCATCGGGAGAAAAGAAGGGACCGCCATCGTAGCCGGCCGCTTCCGTGAGGCGCCGGACGTTGGAGCCATCGGCGTTCATCACGTAGATGTCGCCAAAATAAGCGGGATCCTTGTCGAAGCGCGCCCGTTCGGCAGGGCTGAGTTTGTCGAGCGGATATGCCCCACGGGTCGAACAGAAGACGATCTGCTTGCCATCCGGCGAGAACGAGCCCTCGGCGTCGTACCCGGGCGACTCAGTCAAGCGGCACACCTGTGTGCCATCCTGATTGCATGAGAAGAGTTCGTATTCCGGATCGTAATCCCACGAGTAGCGCCGGAGCTTGCCGGAGGCGCGAAAATCGAGCTCGGACTTTTGCTTGGCCTGCGCTTGGGAATCGAGATGCGTCGATGCAAACAGCACTCGCCCCGAGCCGGGCTGAATGAATGAGCAGGTCGTCTTTCCCGTTCCGGGCGATACACGCACCGTCTCTCCAGAAAGCAAATCCAGCAGATAGATCTGGTAGAACGGATTGGCGGGATCGCGCTCGCTCTGGAAGACGAGGAGATTGCCATCAGGCGCAAAGTACCCTTCCCCGCTGCGGCGCCCCTCAAACGTTAGCTGGCGGGTATTGGCGAGGAAAGTTGCTTCGCCAGCGGCGGGTTCGGCGGCACGCAAGGGGATGGCGGCGATCACCGCGGCGAGGGCCAGCAGGAAGACGGGTTTGCGCATAAGAGTGAAAACCATGTCGCGACAATGGCATTGGTGCAATTCCGAGGTGGCAAGAAAAGGAGGGAAAGGACGAAAGGAGAAAACGCGGCGCGAGATTCCAGCTTTTCCGGGGACCCGGCAGAGCGCAGAATCGGGCGACCCATGAGCCTCACGATCTATCAGCTTCCGCATAGCCCGTTCTGCATCCCGATCACGGCGGTCCTGCGCACCTGTGGAGTCGCATTTGAAACTCGCGATGTCCCGAACTGGGATCGGCGCGAGATCATCGAATTGACCGGCGGCGCGTACTATCAGGTGCCGCTGCTCGTGGATGACGGCAAGCTGGTATTCGAATCAGCGGCGGATTCGCAGGACATCGCCCGTTATGTAGACCGGACGTTTGCGGGAGGACGGCTCTTTCCTGAAAAACTCGAGGGACTTCAGGCAATCGTCGTCGATTTCCTGGAGAACGACGTCGAAGGCGTCACCTTCCGGCTGGTCGATCCTTTCTATGTGGATTCCATCACCGATCTGGTGGGGCGGACGATGACCATTCGCCACAAGGAGCGGAAGTTTGGTCGTGGCTGCGTGGACGCCTGGCAGCGTGACGCAGTAGCCTTGCGAGAACAGGCGGATCGCCTACTCGGCTGCTTCGAGCAAACGCTCAAGCACTCGCGTTTTCTCTTCGGCGACGAGCCCGTGTACGCCGATTTTCTCCTGCTCGGCGTCATCGGCAACATGACCTGGAATGGGTGGAATTCCTTGAGCGATGCACAACCCGCGCTGAAGTGCTGGCAGGCGGAACTGCAGGCGTTTCGCTGGTAAGCCCCCAGCTTCAGACTTCGGGAGGAGAAGCCCACGCGCTTCTCCTCTCACTCTAATCGGCTCCCCGGCGATCCCGGTTAGAAATCAATTGGCGGCGGCGGATCGAGCTTGATCGGCGCGCCGGCAGTCGACTGATCGAGCGGCCCGACTGCCTGCGGACGGCGGACTTCCGGCTCAGCAGTCGCTGGCGCTGGCGCTGGCACATTCGTAGAACTATCGAGGGGCGCGATCTGGTTCTTGAAATTGCCCATCGCCTTGACATTGGCGGCCGCCTCGGACGAGCGATATGGATCGTCTCCAAGGACCGTCGGCGCCTTCATCGCGACAACCGTGTGTGAAGCCACATCCATCACGACCTCCGGTCGCGGAGCTTGTTCGCTTCCGCGAGGCTGACCAGGCAGCCCGGTCCTGACGAGCGGGTTGGTCCCGGTCGGTGTGCCGTGAACATCGCACCCTTCTTTCGGTGCCTGCGCATCCGTGCAAATCTCGAAGTAAGTGGTCCGGTGCTGCACCTTCTCCCCAGAAGCCGGGTCATCGACCGTTTCGAAGCACTTATCCGTGGCGAGGAGGCCGGACGCCGCGCAGATCTCGCACTTGATAAGTCCCTTCGGCATCGGAATGTCCATCGGCTTGTAGTCCGCCAGGGTCGCCTTCATCACCTCAGCCCATACTGGCAGCGCGATCTCATTTGAGAACGCGCCGCGATAAATCGGGCCGTGGTTCTTGTCGAAGCCCGCCCACACTCCACAGGTGACCGCCGAGGAATATCCGACAAACCAGACGTCAGTGAAATTGTACGCAGTCCCGGTCTTGCCTCCGAGCGGAGAGCGGCGAACCCCATATTCCGTGAAGGTTTTGTCGGCCGTGCCACGTTCGAGCACGTCGGAAAGACACGAATGGATCTCGTAAGCAGTCGTCGGCTTGATCACACGGACCTTGTCGGCCTTCGACTGGAAGATCATGCGGCCGCTCTTATCTTCGATGCGATCGATGATGTAAGGCTGGCTCGGACGCCATCCGCCATTGGCGAACATGGTATTCGCGAGCGTCATCTCGAGGAGCGAAACCTCGCTGCTGCCGAGATAAGTGGACGGATATTGTCGCAGCGGGCTTTCGATTCCCGCAGCCTTTGAGAGTTTCGTCACGGCATCGATGCCGGTCATCATACCAAGGCGGACCGTCGCCGCGTTCTTCGACTTCACGAGCGCAGTCCGTGCGGAAATCGAGCCCTCGTATTTGTTGTCCACGCGTTCTGGCCCCCATTCACCGAGAATGCCGGTGGTACCACCGATCATGACCTGGCGATTGTCGATGACCGCATCCTGCACGGGCGTGCCCGGGAAGAGACCTTTTTCAAATGCCGCGGCGTAAACGATTGGCATGAAAGCCGTGCCCGCCGGGCGGCGCGAAGAAATGGCGCGATCAAATTCGCTGTGCGTGATGTCGCGCCCGCCCACGAGAGCGAGGATTCCACCGGTCTGGTTATCAAGTACGACTGCAGATCCCTGAAGGTAATCCGGCTCGGGCTGCGCACCGGCTGCGGTATCCCCTTCACTGGCGAGCTTCCGGCGATATGCGCGGAACGTCTGATCAAATTCGGCGTAGGTCTGGTGATCGAACCCCTCATGCCGCTCCGTGCGATCGAGTTGCTGGCGGAGGGCCGTCTCGGCGGTCTTCTGCAGCCTCACGTCGATCGTCGTGTAAATGCGGTAGCCTTCGCTGACTGCGTGATTATCGCCAACGAGCTTCCGCACCTGCTGCGACACGAGATCTGCCGCGTAGGATTCCTGGGCGATCGGATGGCGATTCTTGACGATGATGTCCTGGGCGAGCGTGCTGTCGTACTCTTCCTTGGTAATCATCTTCAGCTCGAGCAGGCGCTGGAGGACGTAATTGCGCTGGTCGATGCAGCCCTGGCGATTGCGCCACGGGGAAAGATTGTTCGGACTCTTGAGCAGCCCGCAAAGCATCGCGGACTCGGAAAGGGTGAGGTCTTTGGCGTGCTTTCCAAAGTACCCGCGAGCCGCAGCCTCGGCACCGTAGAACCCGGATCCGAAGAAAACGCGGTTCAGGTAAAGGCGAAGGATCGTCTGCTTGTCGCAGCGATGCTCGATTTCCTTGGCCACGGAGATTTCCAGCAGCTTCCGACCATAGGTGCGGTCCGTGCTCGGCAATTCCTCGGTGAAGGTATTGCGGGCTAGCTGCTGCGTGAGCGTGCTCGCGCCCTGCCGTGTGCGGCCGGAGCGGTAATTGATGACGAAGGCGCGGGCGATTCCGTAGTAATCAACGCCGTGATGCTGGTAAAAGCGGGCATCCTCCGCGCCGACGACGGCCTTGAGGAGATTGGGCGAAAGAGCGTCGATCGAAACTTCGTCACGGTTCTGGATGAAAATCCGGCCCAAGACCTGGTTGTTCCGGTCGTAGATGATGCTCGCCGACTCCATGTCGCTGAGCTTCGAGAAGTCGAAGGTCTGCGCCTTGTGGTCCCATTTATCGAGCTCCCACCAGACGAAAAGGCCTCCGGCCCCGGCGCCGGCGAAAATGAACACCACGAGCGTGAGGAACCACGCCCGGAGGTAGAACGGCTTGTGCGGAGGGAGGTAGTCTTCCCAGCTAGTCATTTTGGCGGCGGCTTAACTCCCATGAAACCATAGCCCGCGCAACCTTCAAATGCGAGGAGCGATTCCAGCAAGCGGCTCGGGGCGACGGATTTCAAGGACGGCGTCGGTGGCGAACGAGGCACGATCCGCCTGAAGGCGTAGGTCAAAATCGCCAGCGTTCGCGAGGCGGGAACGAATGCTTTCGCGCTTCAATCCTTCCGCGCGATCGCCAATCATGCCTCTTTCGAATACTCCCACGTGTCTGATTCTTCTCTGACAGCCCAGCTCCGCCAACGGATCGAAACTTCCGGCCCCATCCCGTTCCGGGATTTCATGGAGGCTGCGCTCTACGATCCGAAATCCGGATACTACGGCGCCGGGCGGGCGTCGATCGGCCGCCAGGGAGATTTTTTCACAAACGTGAGCGTGGGCGCGCTTTTCGGGCGGCTGCTGGCTCGGCAGTTCGCCGAAATGTGGACGCGGCTCGGAAAGCCGAACGAGTTCACCATCATTGAGCAGGGCGCGCATGGCGGAGAATTTGCCGCGGACGCGCTGGCAGGCCTGAGGGACTTCGCCAACGAGTGCTACCAATGCACGCGATACGTCATCGTCGAGCCGTCCGAGGCATTGCGCCAAATGCAAGCGGCGAAGCTGGCCGATTTTGGTCCCGATCGCGTGCAATGGCGTGACTCGCTGGAAGCGCTCGAACCGTGCGAAGGCGTGCATTTTTCGAATGAACTCGTGGATGCATTCCCCGTGCATCGCATCCGCCGGTCGGGCGCGACATGGGTCGAACAACACGTCGAGTGGCGAGACAATCGATTTTCAATGGTGGAAGGACCGATTTCCCAGGAAGTGATCGAGAGCCATCCCGCGATTCTGGATCTGCCGATGCCGGACTGCTATGAGACCGAGGTAAATCTCGGCGCCAACGCCTGGATCGAAACGCTGTCGCCCAAGCTTGTGCGAGGCTGGGTTCTGCTGATCGATTACGGCTATCCGCGAGAGGAATACTACCGGCCAGAACGCTCCACCGGCACTCTTTCCGGCTACGCAAAGCATCAGCGCGTGACGGACTTGCTGGATCGTCCGGGCGAGATCGATCTCACGGCACACGTCGATTTTACCAACCTCGCGGAAGCCGCCGAAAAACAGGGATGGAAGACCGCAGGCTTCACGGATCAGCATCATTTCATGGTCGGCCTGAGTCGACTGCATTTCAGCGATGCCACGGCACTGACGCCCGCGATGGAAAAGGAACTGCGAGCCTTCAAGACTCTGATGCACCCCAACATGATGGGCACGAGCTTCAAGGCGCTTTGTCTCGAAAAAGGCATCCCGGCGGCCTCGCAGGAGGGATCCCTCGCCTCATCGAGCGTGCCGCTTGCAGGTTTCGTGTTCGGAGGAAATCCGAGAACACATCTCGGCCTGTAGACGCGGTTCGGGATTGCCGAACCGGGAAAATCCATTTCCGATATCGCCCATGAGGCACCCACTCTCTTTTGCTGCACTCGTCGCCGCGGCCATGCTCGCGATCTTCACGACAGGTTGTGCCACCTCACGTCCGGCAGGCAAACTAGTCGTGTCCGCGCCGTCTACCGGCCTGGATTCACGGCTGCAGGCCCTGAACATCCACCAAGCGCTGCTCCCGCCCAACGTGCATGGACGGCTGGTCAACCGGACGATGTCCCCACGCTACATTACGATCCATTCGACGGAAAATCGCGGTGGAACGGCAGCGCAACACGCCCGGCTGCTTCTAGGCTCTGGAAAGCGCAGCAAGAATAATCCGCGCTTTGGCCGCTCTGGGTGGGTCACCTGGCATTTCACCGTGGATGACGTCGAAGGCTACGAACACATCCTTACCACGGAGCAAGGCGATCATGCCGATTACGGAGGCCCGGGTGACACCCAGAGCATTGGTATCGAGATCTGCGAATTCCGCGATCCAGTCCGCCAGACGGCGGCGATCGACCGGGCAGCGCGGCTCGCTGCGTTGTTGGCAAACCGCTACGGCATTCCGACGAGCAATATCGTGCCCCACATGCACTGGCCGCGCTGGGATTATCGCTACGGTAAACCGTGCCCGCACATCCTCTTGGAACGCGATCGTCATGCGCCCGGCGGCTGGAGGCTGGGCGGAAAATGGGACAATTTCCTGCACATGGTGGATCGAGCCCGGTAAAGACTTCCACCTCGAAGGAAATTGAAGCGGTAACGTTGCGGTCCGGCTTACGGACCGCGCCGTCACCGCATTCTCGAGTCGCTCAATGTCTCCGAAAGCGAACCGCTCGCCCCTCGGGGTCAGACTTCTACGGGCGCGACCGAAAACCGGCCCAGCAGCTCCGAGGGATGGACATGCACGAGATCAGCGTGAAGGTTTTCCGCGATCGTCTTCCGCACGCCGGGATCGAGCTCCGAGAGAAGCGCATCATTCATTTCCGAAGGAGCGGCCAGCGACCAGCGCTTGGCATTCTCGCGGTTCAGGATCGACATGATGTGCGCGGCGATCTGCTTGTATAGTCGCTTGCTCGTTTCGATCTCGTAGTGCCGATCGGAGATGGAAGCCTGGTGGGTCCCAGTGCTGCCACGCGGACCGCCAGCTGCCCCACTCACTCCAAACCGTCCAGCCAGATCCGTGTTCTGTTCGCTAATTCTCCGATGAGCATCCACCATGGAAAATGCTTCCAACAGGTTCAACCGGGGCGGCCTTTCATTCGCTGTTTTTTCCACCCGATAGGCCTTCAAGTTTCCACGGTCCGCGATGATAAGGAGAGAACTTTTCATAGACGCATAGGCGGGATTCGGGCGCCACTTTCGAGAAAAGACGTGGACGCGTTGCTCCCGATTTTGGAATCGTCTCCCCGCCCCTTCGCGGTTGCCGCAACGCCGGAGCGTTATGCCGCCTCAACGGCTAGAGAACTGGGCGCAGGCGTCCCCAACTTCCGAATGGTCGGTCCCGGCACCCAGATGCCCGGAACCAGCACGGTCTTGGGCACTTCCGGAACGTCGCGCTCATTGCGTCGCAACTGGGCGTCGACAAGGTCCAGCGCAGCAGCGCCGACCAACTCAGAATTCTGATTCATTCCCGCGCAATAGGTCTCGCCCGTGTTTAGCGCAAGATGCACGTAACCGACGTCCTCCGGCACCCGCAGCCCAAGACGATCCAGCAGACGCAACACCTGAGGTTCCTGACTGATAATGGCATCAGGCCGGTGCTCACTGAACCATGTCGAGAAAGCGCGGCCAAAGGCCCCGCGGCTGAGGAGAAGCGGAACGCGATGTTCGGCACGGATCCCCTCCTGATACGTCAGCGCTCCTGCCGACCACAGATGCTGCACCCGCTCATCCGTCTCCGCAAACATCGCCAGGCCAATCCTCTTGTATCCGAGGCGAGTCAGTTCCGCGAACGCCCTGTGAATCGTGCCGTACTGGTGATTGCTGGCCCGGTGCAAATCCGGTGAAGTCACCGAGTACCCGATCGTAGCGGACGCAAATCTGGACCAATCGAGGTGCATGGTTCCCCCGCCCGGCGGCATGGGCGCAATCACGAGCCCATGAATATCGCGAGTCGAAAGGATGTCGCAAAACCGTTGCTCGGTCATCCCCGGGCGGCGCAGCCACCAGTGCTCGAGGTTGTAGCCCAAAAGGCCGGCACGGCGTTTGGCTCCTTCAAAAAATGCTTCGAATGGTCCCGGGCGGCGCCAGCCATCCTCAGTGGGATAAGCCGTCACGTAGGCGATGGTCGATGGCCGCTTGACCTCGCGGCCGTGCCGAAGCTGGGTCATCAGTGCCGACACCAGCGGATTCGGCCGATAGCCCAGCTTCTCCGCGATATCGTGGATTCGCTGCGAAGTTTCGCGGGAGATTTTCGGGCTATTGCGCAAAGCCAGTGAAACCGCCATGCGCGACACCCCGGCGGCGTCCGCGATTTGTTGCATGGTCGGTTGCTTGTTATTGGACATCAGGGCGCTAGGTTTACAAGAAAATGGCCGGAAATTCAACTTTTCGACCGCATTTTAGTTTACGGTCGTGTAATCCGGCATCGGGAGATCTGCCGTTTACCATTTTTTCTCACTGGCCCCTCACAAACTGCGTCAGCTCCAGAGTGGTCTCGTAATTCAGGAACGGCGTGATGAGGTAGACGCCCGGGAAATGGTCGAGCACCGCGCGGCAAACATCGGATGCAATCGCGATCCCCTTCGCCCGCCCCTCGGGGCCTTCGAGTCCACGCATCGCTTCACGGACGGGCTCGGGAATCGAAATACCCGGCACCTCGTTGTGCAGAAATTCAGCCTGCCGCCCATTGAGCAAAGGCCAGACGCCGGTGAAAATCGGCACCTTGAACTGCGCAGTGCGGCGCGCCATTTCCTCCACGAGTCCGGTATCAAAGATCGGCTGGGTCATCACGTACTGGGCGCCAGCCGCGAGCTTGCGTTCGAGGCGGGAAATCTGGGCGTCCAGATTCTTCGCATTCGGATTGAAGGTGCAGCCGATCACGAGATCGGTTCCGCGCTTGATGGCCTTACCATTGGCATTCAGGCCGGAATTGAGCTGCGTCACGATGCGGATCAATTCGATCGACGTGACGTCATACACGGAAGTCGCTCCAGGATGATCCCCCACCTTGGCCGGATCGCCAGTCAAGGGCAGCACATGGCGCATTCCGAGGGCCGTCATGCCCATCAGTTCGCTCTGCAATCCGATGACATTGCGATCGCGGCAACTGAGGTGCAGCAATGGCATGATGCCGTGGCGCTGCTTGAGCACCGCGGCCACCGCGAGATTGCTCACGCGAAGGATCGCGAGGGAATTATCCGCCAAGGTAATGGCGTCGCTTCCCGCGTCAGTCAGTGCCTTCGCGCCTGCATAGAATTTTTCGAGATCGAGCGTCTTGGGCGGATCCAGTTCCGTGACGATCACGACCTTGCCGCTCGCAACCATGTCGACGATGGACTCTTCGCGCGCTGGTTCCGTGACTTCATGGCCGGCTCGATTAGTTTCGGCCACAACCTGCACAGTCGGACGCGCGGGCGCAGAAATGGTTTTCGAAGTAACCGGCGCAAGTCCTTTCAACGCCTCCACCATTGCCGCGATATGCTGCGGACCGGTCCCGCAACAGCCACCGATCAAATTCGCGCCCTGCTGTGCGAGCTCCACTGCGGACCGGGCGAAGTAACCCGGCGTCGTGAAGTAAAGAAACCGGCCTTCATGATACTTCGGATAGCCGGCATTTGGAAAAGCCGAGAGTAATTCACCCGCCGGCAATTGCTCGAACAGTCGAAGCATCGCCTGCGGACCGTTGGCGCAATTGACACCTACGACATCCGCACCCTGCTCCCGCAATTTGGCAAAAGCCTCAACCAGCGATGTGCCGTCGGGAAGCCGTCCTTCCGCCGTGCAGGCGAGCGAGCAGACGACTGGGCAATGATGGAGCGACTGCTTCACATACAGTGCGAGGCCAATCTCCTCCAGATCGAGAAACGTCTCGAGAAAGATCAGGTTTGCGCCACCATCGAGCAACGCACCGATCTGTTCGGTAAAGGCTTCCTCGCGATCAATCCCGCGTTCCTTTGCTTGTTCCGCCGTGATTCCCAACGGTCCGACGCTGCCAGCGACATAGACTCCCTTGCCCTTCGCCGCCTCTTTTGCGAGCTGGGCTGCCGACCAATTGAACTCATTCACATGCCGCTCGAGTCCGTGCCGCGCCAACCGGATGGCATTCGCCCCAAAGGAGTTCGTCTCAATGACCCGCGCTCCCGCCGCGATGTAATCGTCATGGACCCGGCGCACCAGATCGGGCTGCTTCACGGAAAGCTCCTCGAAGCAGCATTCCAGCGGCACGCCCAGTTCCATGAGATACGTCCCCATCGCGCCGTCGCCAGGCACAATGCGGTGTTGCAGTTCATCGAGAAAATCCATGCGGAGGAAAATGACGAAGCATGAATGGCGAAACCAGAAAGAATGATGTGGGTTGAACTGGAGCACTGTTGCAGCCGCCACCTATTCGCGGCCATTCGCTGGCTATCTTTGCCCGGCTGATCTGCGATGTGTCATTCCTCTTCGCCACCCAAGATCTTCATTCCTAAATTCAAAAATCCCCTCTAGCTTTCCAAGATGCGCAGTATGACCGGCTACGGCCGAGGCCAATCCATCCACAACGGCAGCAAATTCAGCGTCGAGCTCAACTCGGTGAATCGAAAGCAAAGCGACGTCGTCGTCACGCTTCCACGAGAGTTGAGCGAGATGGAGCCCCGGGTCCGCGATGTCATCAACTCGGAAATCACCCGCGGACGCCTCACCGTCGTCATCGCCGCGCATTACAATCCGTCGGTCGTTCAACGCCTGGCCCTGGATACAGCCCTCGCCCGCACTTACTACGAAGCGATGGCCAATCTTCAAAAGGAGCTCGGCGCACCGGGGGAGATCAGCATCGAGACGGTCCTCCGCGCGCCTGGCGTGATGCGGGTCGCGGACGAGCAGGTCGCGGTCGACGAAGCCTGGCCGCATGTGGAATCCGCACTCAAGGAAGCGCTCACCGAGCTCGTCGCAATGCGCGAGCGGGAAGGCAAGCATCTCGCAAAGGATTTGATCAAGAGACTGAAGATGGTGCGCGAATCGGTCCGCAAGATCCGCGAGCATTCGCCCAACGTGATGAAGAAGTACCGGCAATCGCTCCTGGAACGCATCCAGCGCGCCGGAATTGAAATGTCGCTCGATGACGAACGCCTCACCAAGGAAGTCATCTTCTTCGCGGAGAAATCCGACATCACCGAGGAACTCACCCGACTGGAAAGTCACTTTGCCCAATTCGCCCATCAGCTCCGGCGCAACGAACCGGTGGGGCGCACGCTGGAATTCATCAGCCAGGAGATCGCCCGGGAATTCAATACCCTCGGAGCAAAAGCCAACGACGTGGAAATCTCCCAGCTGGTGGTGCTCTGCAAATCGGAAATGGAGAAGATCCGCGAGCAGATCCAGAATATCGAATAACCAGCGATGAGCGACTCGCCCGCATTCACTTCCTTTGCATCCGGTTCTGACATCCGTTTTCGCCGCCACGGCATCCTATTTGTGGTCTCGGCACCGTCAGGAGCGGGCAAGAGCACGCTACTCAATGCGCTGCGCCCCGGTGCTGACTTCATATATTCCGTGTCGTGCACCACGCGCAAACCGCGGCCGGGCGAGATCGAGGGCGAGGATTACTTCTTCCTCGAACACGAGGAATTCGTGCGCCGGATCAAAGCTGGCGAGTTTCTGGAATACGCGGAAGTCCACGGCAATTATTACGGCACGTTGCGCGAGACCGTGATGCGCAATCTCAAAGCCGGAATCGATGTCCTTCTGGATATCGATGTGCAGGGCGCAAAGGCAATCCGCTCGAACCCTTCGAACAGCGAGCTCATCCGCGAAGTGATGGCCGACGTCTTCATGCTGCCGCCGAGTTTTGCCGAACTGCGCCATCGCCTGATCAAGCGCGGCACCGAGACGCCTGAGCAAATCGAGGTCCGCCTGCACAATGCGGCGGAAGAAATGGAATGCTGGCGCGACTACCGCTACACGATCATCAGCGGCTCGGTGGAAGAGGATCTGGAAAAGTTCCGCGCCATCATGCGAGCCGAGCGCTATCTTAGCCGGCGCATGATCCCGGAGTAAGCGCCGATCCACTTATGGAGCCACAGCCGCAACCCGTCATCATCCTCGGCATCACCGGCTCCATCGCCGCTTACAAGGCCGCGGATCTCGCGAGCCAGATGGTGAAGCAGCAATGGGAAGTGCACGTGGCGATGACCCACGGCGCGCAGCAATTCATCACGCCGCTCACGTTGCAGACGCTTTCACGAAACCCTGTGGTGACCAGCGTTTTCGAAGATTCGCGCGATTGGAAACCCGGCCACATCGACATGGCGGACCGCGCCTCGCTGCTGCTGATCGCCCCCGCCACTGCGAACATCATTGCAGAACTCGCACACGGTCTCGCAGGCAATGCAATCGCGGAGATCGCACTCGCCACGCTGGCGCCCGTGCTCATCGCTCCGGCAATGAATGGCAAGATGTGGAGGCACGCAGCAACGCAACATAACGTCGAAGTGCTGCGCTCGCGCGGCGTTCATTTCATCGGACCAGAAGAGAAAGGAATGCTCGCGTGCGGATATGAAGGAGAGGGCCGCATGTGCAGCGTGGAAAAAATTCTCGAGCGCGCCGCGGAATTGATCGCAGCGCGTTGAAGCCGCCTCCGCGCGTCGCATTGCGTGACGCGCAAAACGTGCGAAAACCCGCATGAAATCAGGGTTTTTGCGCATTACTCGCATTGTGCGCAATTCGAAACCAAGCCGCGCGCATCGATCATTTCGCGCGAAAGCGTGCATGCATTTTTGCCGACTGACGCGAAAAATATATGCAATCAAGCACAAATTCGTTGACGTGTTCTATGAAGTTCATTACTCCCTCAGACACAGAGTGATGAACCGCTCTTCTAATTTCTCCGACCCGCAACTGCGGACCGAAAGGGGGTGTCTCTAAATTATGGCAACTGCCAAAAAGCCTGCTGCTGCAAAAGCCGCTGCTAAGCCCGCCGCGAAGAAAGCTCCGGCGAAGAAGGCCGCTCCTAAGAAGCTCGCCGCTAAGAAGCCTGCTGCTGCTAAGCCTGCTAAGAAAGTCGCGGCCAAACCCGCCGCCAAGAAAGCTCCGGCTAAGAAGAAGTAATTCCAGCCGGCTTAGCGCGAACTAGCTTCGCGACACCGCTGATTCCAGCGGGAGGAGAATTTGATTTCTCCTCCCGCTTTCTTTTTTCGCAGAATGCCTGCTCATTCACTCCGACACCTTCTTCATGAATACTCCACTTGATGTTGCAGTCTCCGCGGCGCGCGCCGCCGGTGAACTTCTGCACACGAACTTCGGGACCGCCCTGGATGTCAACGCCTTCGAGGCGCACGACATCAAACTCGATCTCGACGTGCGTTCGCAGGAGCTCATCACCAGCCAGATTCTCGCCGCCTTCCCCGATCACGCCATCTATGGCGAAGAAGGCATCGCCGGCAATCAGTCCAGCGAGTGGCAATGGATCGTCGATCCAATTGATGGCACCGTGAATTACTTCTACGGCATCCCGCACTTCTGCATCTCCATCGCCCTGCGCCGTGGCGATGAAATGCAGCTCGGCGTTATCTATGATCCGATGCGCGATGAACTCTGGCAGGTCGTGCGTGGCGGACAGCCGCTTCTCAATGGCGAACCCATTAAGGTCAGTCCGCGCGCCAAGCTATCCGATGCCATGGTCTCGGTCGGAATGTCCAAGACGGGTGCGACGATCAAGGCCGGTATCCCGCTTCTCGCCGCTTACGCACAGCGCGTTCGCAAATGCCGCCTGATGGGCAGCGCAGCGCTCGATCTCGCCTATGTCGCCTGTGGCCGTCTCGATGCTTATATCGAACAATCGGTCAGCCTTTGGGACGTTGCAGCCGGACAGCTGCTCGTCGAAGCCGCGGGCGGAAAATTTCAGGCCACGCCGCGCGAAGATAACCCGAACAAGATCTCCGTCATCGCATATAACGGACTCATCGAACTCCTCGATCCCTCTCAAGTATGAACCTCGTTGGCATAGGTTACGACGTCCACCGCTTCGTTGAAGGCCGCCCGTTGATTCTGGGCGGCGTTGAAATCCCGCATTCGCACGGCCTCGATGGCCATTCGGATGCCGATGTGCTGTCACACGCCATTGCCGATGCACTCCTCGGTGCAATTGGAGAGCGCGATATCGGGCAGCACTTCCCGAATTCCGATGAATCGATCCGCGGCATCTCGAGCCTCGAGATCCTGCGCAAGGTCGCGGCGCTGCTGACAGAACGCAAAGCCCGCCTCCTTAATATCGACGCCACGCTGATCGCCGAAGCACCCAAGATCAACCCGCACGTTGATCAGATGCGCGCGCGGATCGCCGAAGCGCTCCAACTGCCGGCAGCCCGCGTCGGCGTGAAAGCCACGACGAATGAACGCATGGGCTTCATCGGCCGTGCGGAAGGCATCGCGGCGATGGCAGTAGCCAGCGTCGGCGTGCCCGAATAGTACAAGGTAAACTCTCATTCGCCGTCCAACCGCCCGGCGTCATGGTTGGACGGCGAAGCCCCCCCTCGATACGCAGACTCGTCGGACCTGCGCTCAATTCGCAGACCGAATTACGGCAACTTACCTCTCCCCAGTAATGAGCACGCCATTTGTCTCGATCACGCCTCTGCTGCCCACTGGCGGCAGCCTCGATGAAGCGCTCGCGCTTTTCACGGATCGGATGGGTTTCGAGTTGATCTGGCGTGGCAACGACATGGCTGGAATCAAGCGGAACACCGTTGAATTCAACCTGGTCGAAAATGACAACCGCGCGTGGGCGGAGAATGCGAGCTTCAGCATCGGCGTCGCCGATCTCGATGCACTGTATCAGGAATACCGTGACCTTCCGGCGCGGGTCGGTCCCCTCGAAGAGAAGATGTGGGGACGGCGCGAATTCCACATGATCCTGCATTCGGGCGTCTGCCTTCAGTTTTACGAACGCCGCGAATCCTAATTTTTCAGGAAGACAGCTGTTCAGCGTCTGGCGATGACGCAGGTTATTTGCACTCAACACGCCTTACGGCGCGATCAGTGCGGCTCTTTCCTCGACGCTTCTCGTCGTTCCCGCCAATAAGCCGCGCATCTCGCGGGTTTATGGTCTTCGACGCTTCGAATCCCTCTCATGAAAAGTCCCCTCCCCCTCATGCTGGCAGCATGCCTGTTTGCCATCTCGCTTCCTGCTGCCGACCTTCCGCACGGCACGCTGCCGTTGGGCCACGACGGAAAGCCGATGAATCTCGATTTCGAAGATGGCACGCTTCGGGATTGGACTGCGACTGGTGAAGCTTTCAAAGGCCAGCCCGTAAAAGGCCCGATCAATCAGCATCGCAAATTCGGCCAGGGACGCGTCGCCAATCAGCAAGGCGACTTCTGGATCGGCGGCTACGAAATCCTGGAGGACACGCCGCAAGGCACGTTGACTTCCGCGCCTTTCAAAGTCACGCAGCCCTACGCAGCCTTTCTGCTGGGCGGCGGCAGCTCGCATGAAACCCGCACGGAGTTAGTTCGCGCGAGCAATGGCGAGGCCTTCTTCACCGCGAGCGGGCACGACTCGGAGACGATGCTGCCCGTGGTGGTCGACTTGGCGAAAGTTCAGGGAGAAGAGATCTTCATCCGGCTCGTCGATCAATCGAGCGTCGGCTGGGGCCACATCAATTTCGACGACTTCCGCTTCTACTCGCAGAAGCCTGAATTCCCGAGAGCCTCCACAGCCGTTCCTGCGGGTGACTTGGAAAAGGACGAATTCAAGTTTGCCGGACTGCCTCCTGAACAAGCCGCCAAGGAAATGACGCTCCCGCCGGGTTTCAAGGCCACGCTCTTCGCGGGCGAACCTGACGTGAAACAGCCGATCGCGTTTTCCATCGACGACCGCGGCCGGATCTGGGTGGCCGAAGCTTACTGCTATCCGCAGCGCCAGCCCGAGGGGCAGGGCAAGGATCGCATCCTCGTCTTTGAAGACACCAACGGTGACGGGAAATTCGACAAGCGCACCGTGTTCATGGAGGGCTTGAATCTGGTAAGTGGACTCGAAGTCGGCTTTGGCGGCGTGTGGGTCGGCGCGGCTCCTTATCTCATGTACATCCCCATGAAGGATGGCGATGAACCCAAGCCTGCAGGACCGCCGCAGATCCTGCTCGATGGCTGGGGTTATGGCGATACTCACGAAACTCTGAATACCTTTACGTGGGGACCGGACGGCTGGTTGTACGGATGCCATGGCGTTTTCACGCAGAGCAATGTCGGCAAACCTGGAGCTCCGGATTCCCAGCGCACGCGCATCAATGCCGGCGTGTGGCGCTATCATCCGGTGCGGCATGAATTCGAGCTTTTCGCCGAGGGC
>OUNM010755742.1_pt1 | contig 26149 bp, 14 predicted proteins | sample 1769961 | NCBI WGS metagenome assembly OUNM01 (sample SAMEA3914820, study PRJEB12502) | metagenome | biome: forest; material: soil | place: USA | collected 2012-03-12 | depth 0.3 m | reverse complement strand
GAACGGTCGCCTTTATCGTTCATCACTTCCAAGACATAGAACCCTTTCCCGTCGTCTGAAGGCACTAGGTTAGAAATATTCTGTGCAGGATCTAAATCAATGGAGAGAAAGTTGGAGCCTTTTACCTTGGTTTTTGCTTGGATACTGTTTCCGGAAAGGCCTCCATACGTTTTTCCAGAAATCACTACCCGATGTTGGTAATCATATATTTTGTAATCCAAAGTGCCTTCTTTGTATCGTTCTACATAGCGGAAGTACAGTTTATTATCGATGGTGGCGCAGTAGGAACCGTCCATTTCATCCTTCATTTCCGCGTAGCTGACTGGCGGAACAAGGTAGGCATGAAACCAAGAATCTCCCGTGTTGCTTTGTGCTGAGAATCCATCGGAAAGGGTAATTTCCTGCCCCGCCTTGAAGCGTACATAGTTGGCCGTACTTCCTTGATAGGTGGGCGGAAGCACAGAAGGGTACGCAGTAGAGGGAGAACTGATGCTGACATCCGCTTGGTAAATCAAGACCCCATTGTACCACGTTTGGCCCAGCGCTGTATGGAAAGCCCCCAACAGCCACGCACAACAACATAAAATCGTGCTCCTCTTCATCTTGCCCAGCCTGTTTATTTATTTTACTTTTTCCCGTAGCGCCTTGATTTCCTTTTCTTGGCGGATCACGTGCAAGGTGAGCTCCTCGATTTTTTTCAGCAGCAAGGCGTTCATGGCACCGATTTCAAGACCTTCTTCCTTGATTTGGGCGGCAGAGGGAAGATCGGGCAAGTGTTTGTGTTCTTGGATGTAGGTTTCTGTTTCCTTCAACGACCTCAAGGGGTACTCGGCGTCAAATACATAGTCCGGCCAGTTTTGCGCTGCGTACTTTACTTTTAATTCCTCGCACAGAATTTTGCCCTTTACGGCAAGAATATAGCCTGTTCCGATCGTATAGGTCCCTGGGGTGAACCCGATGGCCACGTAATTGGTATTGGGGCTGTTTCCGGATTGGCATTTGGGATTGAGGGCCAACGGTTCCGAGGAGTTGCTTTGGATCCAAGCATAGTTGCCGCTGCTGTTCTCTCCCATGGCTATCCCTGTCTTGAAACTGGGGGTTTCATTTCCAGAAATTTGGATAGCTCCTCCATTTACATGAAATTTGGAACTAGGGTTATTGATTCCCACCCCTACATTGCTCCCCGCCGGGTTGAGGGCCAAAGCCTCCGAAGTGCTGCTTTGAATCCAAGCATAGGCTGCTGTTCCCGTTCTTTCTCCCAATGCCAACCCCGCCTTGGATCCGGTAGGATCACTTGTGCTCAAGGGGTCACTTCCGCCCGAAATCTGGATGGCGTCGCCAGTTACATGAAATTTGGATCCTGCTATATCGGCACCTACCGACACATTGTCCGTCCCCGTGACCAAAGAAGTCACGTTGCTGTTCTCTTTCCAAGGGGAGGGGGCTTGATTGAAGGTCACCCATTTTCCTCCACTACTTCCATTCGGGACATAGCCTTGGAAAAGACCACCGACGTATTGAATCGTCCCAAGTTGAGTAACTGCGTTTGTCCCAGTAGGACTGGAAGCACCGATTTGAACCGCTCCATTCACGGCCAATCTTTCGACCGGGTTAATATTATTTGAAATCTCCCCTATAAGGACACTATTCGTTTTAGTGCCATTGCCTTCATTAAAAATAGTTATTTTTCTAGTATCTAAGGTAAAAATCTCAAGACCATAAGGATTAGTCCCTCCAGTTGTTCTAGGAGAATTTATAAACTCACCAGAGGTTGATTCCCCTATTTGATCAAAAAAATAAGTAGGGGAATGAACCGCGTTAAACTTGTGATCAACATCTTGAGCACTACAAATTGAAAATTGCATCAAAAATAGCTTTATCAAAATAGCCCTCCTAAATACAATTTTGAGAGAGTTCACCTCTATTGGCAGTCTTTTCATAAACGTTTTTTAAAATTAAGGCCTAGGTTAAATTTCTTTTTGCCGCTCGTCGTTTCTTTGATGCTTTCTTCTTTGCTTTGGTTGCCGCTCGAACCAATTTAAAAAAACTTTTTCTTCGGCTTTTTTTAGCACCTACTTCTTATGCATGTTCCAACAAACGTATGGAATAGTAAGGTAAGAATGGGAGCAAAAATCCTTCTTTTATTACAAGGACACTCGTATTTTTTACTGTTCGTATTTTGTTAAAAAATTGAACATTTTGGTGGCAAAAATTTACAGCCTTGAAAACAGAAGCAGAAAAGGCCTGTGCGGTTACCTGTATCCGTCTTGCTTCTTGGGCAAATCTTACATTTTGAATGAATTAATTCTTTCTAGCCGTGTCAGGTGTTTTCACCTGACACCTGCCCAACCTCGGCTAACTTCCTATTCGGATCACAGATCCTCTTTATCTGTCGTTCGACATTGCAAATGTCGGACAGCGCCGTTCTGCGCCTAATTTTGCTTTATCATCCTGTAGGGAACTTAAAAAGCAGAAAACAAAAAGAATCTCAAACCCCTTTCTAGCCGTGTTAGGTGTTTTCACCTGACACCTGCTCAACCTCGGCTAACTTCCTATTCGGATCACAAATCCTCTTTATCTGTCGTTCGACATTGCAAATGTCGAACAGCGCCGCTCTTGTTATTCCTCTTTCTATTTCCTACGCTCGATCGTGAAATTGATCAATTGTTCCAAAGACCTACGGCTCTCGTTTTCGGGAAACTCCTTTAACAATTCCAAAGCTTCGTTTTTAATGGACAACATTTTCTGCGTCGCATATTCCAAACCGCCCCTATCCTTCACGAACTGGATCACCTCTTTGACCTTTTTGGTGCTGTCGGTCTGGTTCTTGATGATATAGATGATCTTGCGCTTTTCCCACCAACTGGATTGGTTGAGGGCATAAATCAAGGGCAAAGTCATTTTTTTCTCCTTGATGTCGATCCCCAAGGGTTTCCCGATCTCTTCCTCTCCATAATCAAAAAGATCGTCTTTGATCTGGAAGGCAATTCCTGTTTTGTCGCCCATGCGCTTGGCCAGGTCGAGGATGTCGGGAGCAGTAGTGACCGAGGCAGCCCCTACTTGACAGCAGGAAGAAATGAGCGAGGCCGTTTTCCGTTGGATGATGTCGAAGTATACTTCTTCGGTGATGTCCAGGCTCCGTGCTTTTTCCATCTGGATGAGCTCTCCTTCGCTCATCAATTGCACCGTTTCGTTGATGATCTTGAAAAAAGTATATTCCTCGTGCTCTACTGCCAACTTCAGGCCGCGGGAATACAGAAAATCGCCGACGAGGACCGAGATTTTATTTTTCCAGAGGGCGTTCAAGGAAAAGAAACCGCGGCGGTAATTGGCTTCGTCCACCACGTCGTCGTGCACCAAGGTGGCGGTATGGATCAGCTCGATCAGGGAAGCGCCCCGGTAGGTGCTTTCGTTGATGTCGCCCAACATCTTGGCCATCAAAAAAACGAACATGGGACGCACTTGCTTGCCTTTGCGGCGCACAATGTAGTGCATGATTTTGTCCAAGAGCATGACGTTCGACCGCATGGAGTCTTCAAACTTCAGTTCAAAGAGGTCCATTTCGGCACGAATAGGAGCCTTTATCTGGTCTACTGTCAAAGGAAAAATGTCGATTTAGCGGGTACGAAGTACGCCCTTTCTTTGCTTATGGCAAAATAGAATATGAAAAAAGGCCGAGGAAAATTCCCCGGCCTTTTTCTTGGTTCCATCCTACGATGAAACGCCTATTCGTAGTAAATATTCATTTCTACCCTTCTGTTCTTTTTGCGGCATTCGTCCGTCATATCGGGACATACGGGCCGTGTTTCCCCAAATCCGTCGGTACGGATGCGGAAATCGGCCACGCTCATGTCCATCAAATATTTTTTCACGGCCAAGGCCCTCCTGCGGGACAAATCCAGGTTGTCATGGTCATTTCCTACATCGTCGGTATGTCCTTCCAAGTACAGTTTGGCTTTCTCGTCTTTGATCAACACTTTGCCCAGTTCGTTCAACGAAGAATAGGATTCATTCATGATCACGTCTTTGCCCGATTCGAACAACAGGTTGTCGAAAGCGTGCTTCAAGGCTTTTTCCTGTTCCGGTGTCATTTGTGGACAGCCTTTGTTGGACTTCACACCGGGAGTTTTGGGACACAAATCCTTGTGATCGGGTACCCCGTCGCCGTCTACATCCGTATCGGGACAACCGCCGAATTCGATGGGGCCGTATTCATTGGGGCATTTGTCCTTGGCGTCCATCAAGCCGTCTTTGTCGGTATCCGGACAGCCTTTGAACTGCGGCAAGCCAGCGACATCAGGGCAGTCGTCGTCTTTGTCCAGCACGCCGTCTTTGTCCTTGTCGCCATAGGGGCAGCCTTTGTTGTCTTTGGGACCCGGCTCGTTCACACATTGGTCTTCATCGTCATAGATGCCGTCAAAATCGCTGTCGGGAGGGCATCCAAACGTGGTCACTTTCGTGCCACGTGGCGTTCCAGGGCATTTATCGGTATAATCTTCCACCCCATCCCCATCGGAATCGTGGGTAGTAGGCTTGTATTCATAAGGTTCGTGTTTGGAATGCCGGGCTGCTTTCTTAGCTGCCTTGTTTCGTTTTGTTGTTTGCTGGGGATTTTGAGCTTGCGCAAAAATGGAAATAAAAAATGCAAGCAACATCAATTGGATACACTTCATGTTTCGTATATAAGGTATGTTTTTCCAAAAATAGCGGTTTCTGCGACAACCGCCATATACTGGCCACTAAATTGCCCAAAGCCTTCTGTCTGATTTTTACATCATCTTGCCAAAATTAATTTGCCCACTTGATTTCACCCCTTATTTTTGCAATTGTTTAAAATTAGTCTAAATAAGAGTGCCGCTTCGATCTTTGCTTTTTTTGTGTCTCCTTTTGTACTCCATATCGGGTAGCTCACAGGTCCTCCTTTCAGGAAAAGTAGTGCAACGTTCGAACGGCCAGGCCTCCCCGAATGCCAAAATCCACCTGAAACCTCATCCCAAACACGCCAAGACGGAGGCAGACGGTTCCTTTCGATTCCAAGGACTCGCTCCTGGCACATACAGCATTACAGTGGTGCTCGAAGGATTTCGCCCTCTCCATGAGAAGTTCGAGTTAAAAAGGGATACAGCCCTGTTGTTCCAATTGGACAGTCTTTCATACGAACTGGACGAAGTGCGGATCGAAGCCCAAGGCAGCGGTGTCAGCGACATGGAAAAATTGAAAACCGTAGAAGGCACCGCCATTTACGAGGGCAAAAAGAACGAAGTGATCGTATTGAAAGACATGGCGGCTAACTTGGCGACAAACAATGCACGCCAAGTGTTTGCCAAAATACCGGGATTGAACATTTGGGAAAATGACAATGCCGGCTTGCAATTGGGCATCGGGGCACGCGGCCTCAGCCCAAACAGGACCTCCAATTTCAATGTGCGCCAAAATGGCTACGACATCAGCGCAGATGCCTTGGGATATCCGGAAAGCTATTATACACCTCCCTTGGAAGCAGTAGAGCGCATCGAGATCGTGCGGGGTGCCGCCTCCTTGCAATATGGCACCCAATTTGGGGGCCTGCTCAATTTCAAAATGAAACAAGGCGGGAACAAACCCCTCGAAGTGACGAGCAGGCAAACCATCGGTTCCTATTCTTTTTGGAATTGCTTCAATTCCATTGGCGGGAAAAAAGGCAAATTCCGGTATTATGGTTTCTATCAGCACAAGCAAGGGGGAGGATTTCGGAGCTATTCCGATTTCAACCTGAACATGGGCCACGGTTCCGTATCGTACAGCCCGACAGAAAAACTGACCGTCACGGCAGAATATACGGGCATGCGCTACCTCACACAGATGCCAGGCGGCCTCACGGACAAAGAATTTGAGCAAGATCCGCGGCAAGTACTCCGTAACCGCAATTGGTTCAAAGTGAACTGGAACTTGTTTGCCCTCTATGCCGATTACAAGATTTCGCCCCTCACCAACTTCAACACCCGTTTTTTCGGCATTTATTCCACCCGACAAGCCCTTGGAGATTTGGATAAGATTACTGTTCCCGACGATCCTAATGCCAACAGAAATCTATTGGCGGATCTCTATACAAATATCGGAAACGAAACCCGACTTTTGCACCGGTACACGCTTGGTGGCCAAAAACAAGTGTTTGTAGTGGGTTTTCGGGCCTATTTGGGAAACACTTGGCGCAGACAGGGCGATGCCAACAACGGCTCTGGCCCTGATTTCTTCTACGTTCAGAATCCCAATGCTTTGGAAAAATCTGATTATAGGTTTCCAGGCAATAATTATGCCGCCTTCCTGGAGCATGTGTTTCACCTGACAGACAAATTGAGCATCACCCCCGGCGTCCGCTTTGAATACATCAAGACCACTGCCAATGGGTACTACACCAATGCGGTTCCCAATGGGGCCGGTACCGTCATCTTTAGTCAAAAAAACGTTGAAACGAGGTCCAGAACAAGGGATTTTTTCTTGTTTGGCCTGGGCATCTCACATAAACAAAGCGAAAGCTTCGAAGCTTATGCCAATGTTTCCCAAAACTACAGGGCCGTCACGTTTAACGACATCCGGGTAGTGAACCCCAGTCTGATCGTGGATCCCAACATCCACGACGAAAAAGGGTATACGATGGACATCGGGTCCAGAGGGACCTTTAAGCGGATCCTTCAATACGATATCAGCTTTTATTACATGTACTACAATGGACGCATTGGGGACATCTATCAAAAAGAAGTAAAACCTCCTTTGTACCAAAATTACCGTTATCACACCAATGTGGCCGATTCACGTACGTATGGCATGGAGGCATTTACGGAGCTAGATGCCTGGCGGCTATTCCAACAAAGTTCTAAATTAGGGATTCCTATCTATGGGAGCCTTGCCTTGAACGATGCGCGGTATGTGAATACCCAGGACAAGTCCATTCTAAACAACTATGTGGAACTCGTTCCGCGTATTCTGCTACGTTTAGGAGCAGGAATAAAATACAAAACATTTCGTCTCTCGTACCAATACTCCTATGTAGGGCAACAATATACCGATGCAAGCAACGCCACGTATGACAACAGTGCCATCATTGGCCTCATTCCGACTTATTATGTCATGGACCTTTCTGCCAAATACAGCTACAAATTCATCGGCATCGAAGCGGGGATCAACAACCTAGGCAACCGCATGTATTTCACCCGCAGGGCAGACGGATATCCCGGTCCAGGCATTATTCCTTCTGCGGGTAGAAATGGGTATGTCACTCTACAATTTAAGTTTTAATAGTATAAATTGTATTTTTTGATGAATGTTATTTTTGTCTCCTCAAATATGTGAGCAAACATCTATATTTGCTTCCAATCCCTTCTGTGTTTTGATCTGTTTTCTTGAATAGTCAAAACATTCTTCTCTCTTCTTGTGAAAAGAAAAAATCAAAAGACTCGGGAGATAACGTTTGCCTCTTAAAAATGGAAATCTGTTACGAATGTATCTTGAAAATGGATTGTTTTCGTGTCGTTAAAATTGCTTTAACAGAATCACAACCATCTATCTAACAAATACATACTCAATAATAAACCTATTAAATGGCTGCCTAGACTAGCTCCATGCCAAAATAAGTAAAATCTAAGAAAAAAATGAGGTGAACGGCAACCCTTTTTGCCAGCCTAGCATCAAAGAGAAAACACAGACAATAAAAAGGAGAACAGTTGGCTTACGGCAAAGAGTCAATCTAAAACTGGCCTTCCATAATTGATCAAATGAAAATATTGTATTCTTCAAGGACAATTTCTAAAAAGCTATCTAATCATCATAGAGTATGAAAAACCAGCGACAACCAAATAATGGAACAAAGAGAAACTCGTTGCGCTTAGTAACAACATCCTTCATAGGCATTTTTTTTTGTTTCCATGCCCATTCACAGAATTGGAATATTCCGTCAGGAACTAACACCTCAACCACGACAATTGGGACCACGAACGGATATAGCTTCGACATCGTGGCGGGAGGCGTGAGCGCCATCAATATCGCCTATTCTTCCACGACCACCAAGAGCAACGTGGGGATCGGAGTGGCGAGCGCGCCGAACAAACTGTCTGTGGCGGGCGACATCGGATGGAACTACCAAAATAGTACCTACAATAGCCAGCTTGGGATCGACCAAGGCGGGTCGATCGAGTTGGGAGCGAAGAACAATGGGACAAACCCTGTCACGGGAGGTTTGCCCTATCTGGATTTCCACTACGGGAACGGATCGAACCAGGATTACAATGTCCGGCTCATGAACAGCGGGGACAACGTTTTCTCAATAGGCACAAACAGTGGCGGGGCGAGCGTGTTCAACATCAGCGGTACTAAAGTGGGCATAGGTACTCCCTTCCCTTATTACAAACTTTCTTTTGGGAATGCCCCCGCTAATACGCTGCTTGCCCTCTGGGACAACGGGACCGCCACCACATCACCCACGCAGGTATATGGAATTGGTGCCCAAACAGGCCAATTGCGGTTCCATGTAGGAGGCGGATCTACGGATAAATTTTCCTTTTACAGTGCCCCGGCGGGCACTGAGGTCATGTCCGTGTACGGGACGGGCGGAGCCACAATCAACCTCAGTGGTTCGTCTTCCCAGTTTGTACTGAATGACCCTAGCAGCAACCAGTTGATGTACGTCAAAAACGATGGTTCGGTGGGACATAGCGTCAGCGGCTCGGGAGGAGGGTTCAACATCGGCTCCACGTCATCTAATGCGATATATTTCCAGATGGTAGGAAACTCGTCAAGCGGGGACTGGAGTGCGGTGAGGATGGGAGTGGCAAAAAAGAATGCCAGTCTGTGTGACGGTTGCTTTTCCAGTGTAGCTCTCACGAACGATGTAGTAATCAGTTCGATGACGAAATCCACGTCGGGAACGGGCATCTTGGGGTCCAACCTTATCATCACCAACCATTCCAACCAAGGCTCCATCAGGTTCACCACAAAGGATGTGACCACCTACAACAGTGGCGACAAACAGCGCATGGAAATCATGTACGATGGTAGGGTCGTGATCGGACAACCCAGCGAGTTCACTGCCGCTGTCCCGTACCCTGCTTCTTATAACCTGTTCGTGTCCAAAGGCATTTTAGCAGCGAAAATCAAATGTGCCATCAACGGCAGTTCCAATTGGGCGGACCATGTGTTTGCTGAGGGCTACTCGTTGCGCAGTTTGACAGAGGTGGAGGCTTTCATCAAGACAAACAAGCACCTTCCCGGCGTCCCTTCGGCGGACCAAATGGTGAAAAACGGGTTGGACGTGGCCGAGATGGACGCCAAACTGCTGGAAAAAATCGAGGAATTGTCGCTTTATATGATTGAACTGAAAAAAGAGAATGAGCACCTCTCGAAAAAAATGGAGACCATGGAAAAGGAAGTAGAGCAACAAAGAAAAAGCCTTTCCACTTTTGGAGGAAAATAATTTTTGCACACAAATAGTACGTACAAGATGAAAACTAACACTATGATGCAAAAAACCGTTGCCTTGCTTATTACTTGGATCTGCCTAATAAGTCAATTTCAATTAAAAGGCCAACCCAAAAATTTGATCAATAATTTTCTGATCAACCCTTCTGTCTCGACAATTAAGGACTATAGTCAGCACGATTTTGTGGACCTGTATACTGGCAAAATAAATCTCAGCATCCCCATAGAGAAAATTGAGCAAAATGGGTTGACATTGCCCTTTCAATTGATTTACAATTCCGATGGCAACAGAGTGCAGGACATTGCAGGCTGGGTAGGATTAGGTTGGCAATTAAGTGGTGGCCCTACCATCATCCGAGAGTTAAAAGGAAATCCCGACGAACATACCTCCTGTGGGAGATTTGTGAATCTAATCGAAGAAAATCACTTTGGATGCAATACCAGTTATATAGTCGATAATTATGTAGATGCTTTAACGAATAATCAGCAAATTGATGTGGGTTATTTAACCGATAAATCGATGGCATCATGCAAAGGATATTGCGAATCAGAGGTTTGTGGAATGCTCAATTATGACGTTTATTATGATGAAACTCTCAATGTTACTTTTACATGTGTATGGAATGCTGCAGATACAGAACCCGATATTTTTCACTATTCCATCTCCGAGGGAACAGGTTCGTTCATGTTGGACAACAGCGGGAATGTACAATTATTGACTGGGCCAAAAGATATTAAAGTAGTTCCTGCCATCGGTCCAAAAGGTACAGGTACTTGGTCCATTATTTCTCTGAATGGAACGGTGTACGACTTTCCCAATACTTCAGATTATTCCGAGAATTCAAGACTGAGAACATTCGACACGATGTGGCAAAATGCTGGTAGCTCGATGACAAAAGACGATTTTCTTTCTGTCCCTCCTTACATGATTGTCGATGGAGGTTTTATAACAGGCTATTTGACAGATGTGGACTATACCAGCATCTGGTATGCCTCTAAACTGACATCGGGCACGAACAATACCAATACAATCAGTTTAACTTATCAAACAGCCAGCGCAATTGAAGATTATACGTGTTGGCCTCAAAAGTTCGGATATATTATCACCTACAGCGGTACATACTCATTACCAAGTGCTTCTACTTTTTGTCAGGATTACACACAATTTCAGAACCCACTTAGTCATGTTTCACAAACACCTCCGCCTAATAATTCGGTAAGTCCTTTTGATGACCCAAATACCTCTTATTGGCACCCCAGGTATCGATCCATCATCAATCCTAAATACTTAAGTGAGGTTCAGTTTGCCTTGGGAAAGCTGAAATTTATTACATCCACCACGGACCGTGAAGATGTTCCTGGCAACAAGTCTCTAAGTGCTGTCCAACTTTCTGATCTAAACGGAAACCTTGTCAAGTCCTATGGATTTTCTTATGATTATTTCAAATCTTCCAGTACGTGTTCTACAGCCAATTGCAAAAGACTCAAGCTGAAAAGCTTTTTCCAGAATTCCCTTGTAAGCGGCCAAACCAACACCTATGCGTTTGATTATAACGAAACGGCCAACTTGCCGGTTTTCGGTTCTTTCCAGCAGGACATATGGGGGTTCTGTAATAACAATACAAGTACAGATTTTATCCCAGGATCCTATCGGATGGGGGTTAGTTTTTCTGGAGCGGACCGGACCTTGAATGCCACCAACATGCAAGCCAACATACTCACAAAAGTGACCTATCCTACCGGAGGCTCCACCAGCATTGCCTACGAGGTGAACGATTACTACAGTAACGTTTTTAGAATCACGATGCAAGTTGGAGGGTTAAGGGTAAAGGCACTTACAGACGACGATGGTATTTCTACTCCCTCTGTTACAAACTATTCCTACATAGACGCAGAAAAATCAAGCGGTTATGTAGTTAATAGCAATGATAATTGGTGGACATACTTTGGGAAAGATACTTATTTCTATGATTATGACCCTTCCAATGGAAATGCTACAGAGTATATGTATCTTAGAAGAGGGTCAGAACCTTTTTATGAAATGCTAAAAACAAAAGGAGGCATTGTCGGATACAGCAAGGTGACCATCTCCCGAACTGGCAAAGGCAAAGAAGTGCATTACTTTAGTTCACCTGCATCGGTGGTAGACACGAGAGCAACGATGGTCAGTTCCTCTTTTAGAAATGCTTTGCCGGAAGCCACCGTCGATTATACACACATTTCTTCAGATGCCTTGCGCGGTCTGCCCCAGCAAATCGAGTATTACAACGAGGCGGGAACACTCGTAAAAAGAATAGTAAATACCTATGTCTCCAATCCAAGCCAATTTTCCCAATTTTCAAAGAATGCAATGAAAGTAGAATCCGCTAAAAATCCTATTTTGCTTAATCATCTAGCTTCTTTATCATCAGTATTGCATCCTAGCTTAACGTATTATAATCTAGAATTCTTTCAAGTAAAAAGCTTCTTTCCCGAGATAAGCGCCACTACAGAAACGGAATTTTATTCTGGTGGCAGTGTAGCGGTGGAGACCAAATATCAACGGAATAGCACTGCCCATTATCAGATTACACAAAAGGACCTCAAAACCAGTACTGCTGGCACTGTCTCCACCTATTACTATTATCCCATTGACTATGCTTCAAACACTGGTTCTGACGATTTCAATCTAGGGATCCAAGAACTGGCCAAACAAAACGTATACAACACTCCCATCGAGGAATTGACCGTCAAAAATGGCAAGCTTGTCAGATCTAATGTCAGCATGTTTAAAAAATATGGCAATAACTTGGTGTTCCCCTACCAGCTCTTTGAGTTGGAGGTAGTGGGGGCACCGATAAGTTATGTGCCTCCTTCTACGCCCTCCGGCAATTTCCTATTGGCACAGACAAACTATGGGCAACGCTACTCGTTTGATGTGTACGATGCTAAAGGCAATCTCGCCCAATGGAAAAAGAGCAACGACGTATCGTCCTGCCGACTCTATGGCTATCCCCAAGCACTCCCGATAGCGGAAGTAAAAAATGCCGTTTCCGGCCAGGTATATTATGAAAGTTTTGAAGACAATACCGCATCCAGTGTTACCACCTTTACGGATGCCAATGGGAAAAATCTGGCAAAAACAGGCAAAAAAATCTGGAACACCGGCAATTATACCTTTCCGACTTCCTTCTCACCTCCTGCCGGAAGCACCTACAAGATGAGCTATTGGTATTACGATGGGACCAAATGGAATTTCAGTGGAATTGTTCCGTATGCTTCCATTTCTACTACTGCTCAAAAATTGGACGAGATCCGAGTCTATCCTGTCGGTGCTTACATGATGACCTACACATATGACCCGCTGGTAGGTATGACCTCGAAAACGGACATAAACAATGTGAGCGAATATTATGAGTACGACGATTACAAACGGCTTTATCTCATTCGAGACGACGACGGAAATATCCTGAAGAGATATACCTATTCTACCAAACAATAACAAAGCTATCTACCACTATGAAAAATATCCTGCTTTGTTTCTCTCTGTTCATCGCTTCAATTTGTCATGCAGTCGACTATACGTGGACTGGAAATGGGACCGATAACAATTGGTCAACATCCGCAAATTGGAGCCCTGCCGGAATACCTGGCACGAATGCGTCGGACAATGTCACCATCGGCTTGGCCGCCACAAGCCCAAAGCTGGATCAGAATAGAACCATCGCAAATTTGGTTTTCTCACAGCAAACCTTGGATCTGAATGGCTTTCTTCTCACCGTTACGGGGGGAATCTCTTCCGTGGGTCCAGGATTGATCAAAAATGGAGCCGTGGCAGTAACCAATGAAACAGCCACTATTTCTAACACCACGATTATTCAACCTGCTAATGTAAACATGATCGCCGTTGGCTGTGATTTGGTGAGCACCGTTTTTCAAATCGTGGTGACAGGGGCAGGCTATAACGGAACCATTTTTACCGTAGGAGGCATTTATGCGTCTCTGTATCTCGCACCCACATTTCCAAGCAGTGGAACCACCTTTCTCAATATTGAAGTCATCAACCCATTGAACAAATTCCAGTCCAAGACTTTGGAACTGACCGTCAACAGCAGTGGTCAAATCACGAACGCAAATGTGGTAGACGAAGGCGATGTATTTGCGCTTCCCTCTACATATGGGGGAATCTACGACAATGCCACCTACTTGAACCTCAGTAGCACGATTTTATCTCTTCTGTTTAATACTTGTAACTCGACTGCCTCTTCGGAAACCCAAAATTTTGTCCGCACGCAAGAGCTGAGAACGCCCTGTACGGATCCTTCTACCGTGGACGGCCTTGCCGTGGAAAGCATGACTCAGACGACAGAATATACCGATGGCTTGGGGAGACCATTGGAAACGGTCATAAAGCAATATTCCCCTCAGAAAAAAGACCTTATTCACCTCTATGAATACGACCAAGCGGGAAGGATTCCCAAAAAATACCTCCCGTTTGTCGCAGATGTGTGTACTGGAACTTATATGAACTTTGCAAACGCGAAGTCACAGCAACAAGGTTTTTATACTGCAAACGCGGATCCGTATATCTCCAAGGTAACCGACCTTTCTCAGTATACTGGCACACAAAACAACACGTATACACAACTGGTATATGATAATTCTTCCTTGGATAGAATTATGGAGAGTGCCCCTCCTGGCGATCCGTGGAAACTCGATGTGGATGCGAACGGAGTAAGTACGGGAAAAGGGCACACCCTCAGAATGAATTATCGCGCAAACAGTGCCAACGAGGTACTGCTTTGGACGTATGACGATGCCACAGGCAATGCAAGTGCAGCAAGTGGAGGATCCGCAGTGTATTATGCTGCTAACACCCTGTACGTGGTGGAAAAAATGGACGAGAACTGGAATCCTACCACTTCCACGGGAGGGAAGGTTATCCTATTCACCGACATAGAAGGTCATATTCTTCTAAAGAGGGACCGAAAAGATGCCAGTACAAATTTAGACACTTATTACATCTACGATGCATTCGACCGTGTAAGATACATTATCCCCCCCTTGGCAAGCGGGTCTTTGGGGGCCCAAACGTGGCTCATCACACCGAACAGTACATTTACAAAGTCTTTATTGTTTTCTTATCAATACGATAGCCGACATCGTGTAACAAGCAAACAGGTGCCAGGTGCCGGTCCTGTTACAATGGTGTACGACCTATTAGACCGACCTGTCTTTGTTCAGGACGGGAATATGTCAGCAAACCATCAATGGCATTTTTTCAAATATGACGCTTTGGGCAGGGAAATAATGCAGGGAGTATATACTGACAATACCAATACGGCCACTACGTTGCAGACTGCTGCCAACACAGTGACGATTCCTTTTGAAAATAGATCTTCTGCTACGGGAAGTATAATGGGGTACAGCAACGGCTTAGGCCCCGCCAATATCAATACCGCCAATGTATACTTAGTCAATTATTTTGATGACTATGATTTCGACAACAATGGTACAGCGGATTATACCTATGCCAATGCCAGTCTTGGAACCTCTGAACCTATTCCTTCTACCTGTAACATCGGACGTGTTACGGGTACTTTGTCCACCCTCATGAGCTCTCTTCTCACCAAACTCACCAAGGTTCATTTCTACGACAAATACAGCAGAGTAATTCAAAGCCAGGGCAACAACCACCTTTATTTGGTGGGGAACCGCGGTAGTACCACTTTAGCGGACATCACCACTACTGTATACGATTGGGCAGGAAAGGTATTGGCAACCAAACAAGTGCATACTCCAGGGGTGACCAATACCATGACCATACAGAAACAATATACCTATGACCACATGGGAAGGGCGCAAACCATGACACAACAAAACAATACCGACGAGGCCGTGTTAGTGTCTAGCCGTTCCTATAATGAACTGGGCCAAGAAATCGAAAAAAACCTGCATTCGGAAAACTCCGGTACTACTTTTCTGCAAAGCATAGACTATCGACGGAATATCCGCGGCTGGTTCACCAGCATCAACAATAGCTCCTTGGTCAACGATGTCGGAATCACCAACGACGATGACAACGATCTGTTTGGAATGACCCTCTCGTATCAGGACAATTTCAACGGATTGAACACTCCTAAATACAATGGCAACATCACTGCCTTTTGTTGGTTGAGCAGCAATACCTCTCTTCCGGCCTCAGCCACACCGAAGGCCTATCTATACGCCTATGATGATGTGAATCGTCTTATTTCTGCTTCTAATGCGACCAACACGGGGACTTCTTGGACCACGGGAAGCCAGTATGCCGAATCCATGACGTATGATCTGAATGGAAACATTTCTGGTTTGATCCGAAAGAATTCAGCCGCCTCGACTATTGACAATCTTACCTTGCTTTATACAGGCAATCAGCTATTGTCCGTTGCCGATGCAGGCATCCCTACTCAAGGTTATTTGGACAATGTCAACCAAACCACAGAGTATGTCTACGACGCCAATGGCAACATGACTTCCAACGGAAATTCTTCCCAATCGTTGCAATATAATTACCTCAACCTGCCTTCTACGATAACACAAGCAGGTCAAACGCTCACCTATTCTTACGATGCCAATGGAAAGAAGCTCGTAAAAAGTGTGACGGACATGGCAGGAAACCCAAATTATGCCTACCATTATATAGACGGCTTTGTATATACTCAACAGCTCTCTTCCTCTTGCACTAGCAACTGTTACACATTTAATTTTGTAGCCAACGAAGAAGGCCGTGTTCATCTGGTAGGCACCATCCTGCGCTATGAATACGACTTAAAGGATCACTTAGGCAACGTCAGAGCTACCTTTGACAAGGGCAGCACAGGCAATGCAGCACTGATCCAAGAGGATCATTACTATCCTTTCGGGATGAAGATGGACGGCCTTTCCTACGATAACGGTTCAGGAAACCGTTACCTTTACAATGGCAAAGAACTCCAACAGGAGCTAAATACGTATGATTATGGTGCTAGAATATACGACCCGACAATTGGGGTTTGGCAGACGATTGACCCATTAGCAGAAATTGGCGGACAAGAATCCTTTTCTCCTTATGGATACGTATTTGACAACCCAGTAAAATATACTGATCCAGACGGAAAATGCCCTACTTGTTTTGCAGGTGCATTAATTGGTGGAATTGTAGGTGGAGGAATTGCAATGGTAGAAGGTAAAAGTTTACAAGATGTTGGGATAGCAGCACTAGGAGGGGCTGTATCTGGCGCGATTGTTGGTTCAGGTGTGGGGTTAATTGCAAGTGCCGGAGTAGGAGCAATTGGAACAGTAGCTATCAACGGTGCAGCAGGATATATTGCTGGAGCGGCAGAGTCTATCGTAACCCAAGGAGCAAATGTTTTAGCAGGGAAACAATCTGAAATAGAATCTGCCAAAGTAGTTAAAAGCGCTATTGTGGGAGCTGGTTCCAATATTGTCGCTGGCAAAGTTGGCGATATTGTAGCAGAAAAGATATCGAAAATTGTAACAAGAATAACAGCTCAAAAGATAGCTTCAATAACATCTAAAGAATCACGAAGAACAATAAGACTTGAAATAAGAAAAACATACCCAAGTTTGGGCAATCGTCAGGTGTCAAAAGAGGTCAACAAAATAACAAACCTAAAAAAAGACATAATTAGCACTGAAGGAAAAACCTTTAAGGCTAGTACACAAAAAGCGGCTGACGCGGCAATTGAATCTGCAACAAATAAAGGCTCAGATAAGATAAAAGATAAACTAAATGGCCTTAATGATGAATAAAAATAAATTATTGGGGAATCTTGTCATATTGTTAATAGGTTTTATTTTCCTATTTAAAGTGTCATCTAGGCTAATCCCAAGGTTGGCAATTTTTATCAGTAGCCGTGACTGTACGGCAACCGTTGAACGTTTTGAGAATGAAGGGCCGGAGTATTTTCTCACATACAGTTTCCAGAACCTTGAAAGTGGGCATACCTATGTGGTAAAAAAGGAAATTCCAAGTGGAAGAATTGACCAAATCAAAGGAAAAAATAAGATTTTAATCTCATACAATGAACTTTTTCCAGAATACACTATAATCAAAGAGCTTACGGATCACTTTTATCTGATTCAGATTTTCGCTATCATAGCAATAAGTATTGCGATTGGTAAATCGATTCTGGATATAAAGGATTCAATCATGTCTTCCAAGCCCTGATCGCTCGGAATTTTCCCAATTCTCCATAGTATAGCAGTATCCCTATCCTTAGGCAACTAAGGATTTTATACCGAGCACTTTTCGCTAGCTTGACACCATTTCTGTTGTTGATTTGAAGCCAGCCTGGTACTTCGATGGTAAGAGATTCGCGACTTTGCTTATCTTTGTAGTGATGCAAAATCATTTAGAGAATGAGCTTCACAATGTCATTTCAGGAAAGAGCCAAGAATCTTTGGGCAAAAACATAGATTTCTCACAATATGTAAGTGAAGAACAAAGAGTTTTTGATTTATTACGACGAATAGCTCCATGAAAATATTTTTAAAAATTGGAGGAATTATTATCCTAATATCAGGGGCTATCCTATTGATTCTGTCACAATTAAATTGGAAAAATCCAGGAGGGCCTGCTTATAGTACTTCCATAGATGAAGCACAAAAAAGAGGCGTCTTGGTTGGAATTATAAAACTTCAACCTAATCCTTTTAAAATTAATGACTCGATAATAATAACGTTAGAATCTGGATTTATCGAGAAATTATGGAGAGAAGGTTTGTACAAAGAAACATTGCCCGTTAAGTCTGAATCAGAAGGATGGAATAGAATAGATCTTGAAATAAAAGATATTAAACAGTTTTATCAACTGAATAAGAATTCTAAAGAAAAATTCCCATGGTCGATCGGATTAAATGATACCATTTATTTCACAGAATCTGGATTGAGTTCACTGAATTTACATTACAATCCAAGGAGGTTTAATCCTGATACTGCAACATTTAATATATATAGAGGAGATAGACCTTATAATTGGAAAAACATGTCGTCTATTGAAAAGATCGGGGAAATAAACTTTAAAGTGGATTATATTGACAAATAATTTTAGCCGTGTCAGGTCTTTTTACCTGACATTCTTCCTGTAGATGTTTCCCAACTCTTCGTAGTATAGCAGTATCCCTGTCCTTAGTGTCCATTAGGCAACTAAGGACTACAAATGAAAAATAGGGTTTCTGACCTGTCCAAAGTGAAGCAAAGGGTATAACGGAAGTTCATTGAATTTTCCCAGTGTCGCAGACACTTTTATTCATAAAACGTTCGTAGTCGCTTCGCAAGACTACAAACAGAGGGGGATCGTTTACAAAATGACAAATCAAAATCATTTTATAATGAAAACTAGATTGGAGTTTCTTGCAAGAAAAAACAAAGGAAAACAACTAATTGTTAGTTTTTTATCAGAATTAAAAACTATTATGGGATCTCAAATTAACGAGACATCCATTATTGATCTTGAGAAATCCGACATAATTATTGATAAATATTACAAACAATATGAAGATTCTAGAACTGAGGGAAAAATCTTTCTAAAAAAAATACCTGCTGCAAATATAGATGAGATTAAAAGTACTTATGATTTTGTCATAGAGGAATTCGATGATGAAGTTTACTATTTTAACAAAGACAGTAAATATTATGGTGCATTTATAATCCCTATCGAATATTTCATCAAAGATGAAGTCTTTTTCGCATTGATAGGTTTGGAGGGAGATTCATTTAATCTAGTTTCGAAAGATTTTAAAAAGGGAATTTTGATTGATTTTTTTGAAGAAGATTTTAATTGGTTTTATGAGTTTAACAAGTGGAGTTATTAACTCGTTGGCCTAAATCCGTAGTATTCCTATCCTTTTTAGCCGTGTCAGGTGTTTTCACCTGACACTCTTCCTCTAGTCTCTATGTTTCATATGCACTGGGCGTCCGAACACATCAGCAAAACATGTGAACAGCTTATCGGATACCTTATTTACCTTCCAATTTAAATGCTAAAGGTGCTCTTCAAGGGTCGTAATCCACTTCTTAGGCCACACACTCTCTTGCAAAGGCAACAAATCTTGGTTAGGATCCACGATGGGCCGGGAAGGCCGGCCATTGAGCGTCACTTGGCAATCGCAGAAGACGGAAATGTCCCGCAGCCCACGCGCTTTATAGTGTTCGCCTAAAAAATGGGCATATTGCAAGATCATGTCCGGCTGGAAGGCCATTTGTTTTTCCTGGTGCGTATTTAAAAATTGGCGGTTGACCACTTCAAATTCGCCCCCTGTGGCATTGTTTCGCACTTTAAAAATGGCGGAACCGGCCTTTTCCACCAACATGACCCGCCAGGAAAACCGGTACCCTTCTTCCGTCCAAAATAGATTTCCCGGGTACAGCACATAGCGAAACGGGAGCAATACCTGCAAGAGAACATAGCTTGTCAAAAGAACGATAGACAATTTTCGATAGGAATGTCCTCTATCATCCCGGTGATCAATTTCCAGTTGCTTTTTCCCGCTCTCTAACGGAGTGGAAAACGGAGAAATCCGCAACAAGGCCGCTATGCCTGACAAGAATTTTTTGTGAAATCCTTCCGAAAAGAATACCAAGGTACAAAGGCTCATGACCAAGGGAAAAACTCCGATCTGGAAAAAATAGCCCGTAAGGGCATGAAATACCAACAAAATGCAATACGAAGGCAATCTTGTCTTTCTCCCTAACAGCAAAAAAGAAATGCAGAGGTCATAGAGCATTCCTACCCAACTGAAGGCATAGGCTACCCAAGTTTTGCGTAAAAAAGGGCCTAAAAACGGCATGTCGTCTTGGGCGGGCAACCACATGCGCAAAGGCATGGCTTCTAACAGCCAATTGGGGTTGATTTTGGCAATCCCGGCAAAGAAATACACGCAGCCGATCTGGAATTGGAGCAGGTAAACACACCAGGCAGGAACCGTGGTACGTGACAAGGAGGGTCTTTTGTACGCATCCCAAGAAAAAAAACGATGGGCAGGCACCATGCAAAAAAGCAGGGCCATCAAACTCACGAAATAGTAATGGTTGAGGTAATAGGTCTTGTCCAACAACTCTACATAGGTAAAAGTGAGGAAGAAAAAGACGGTACTCAAGCGATAGTACATCCCGACTAGAATGCCGAGGGACGCGGCCAGCATGAGGCCATACACACTGTACAGTGCCCAAGGAGGTGCGACCTTGACCCATTCAAAACCGTAGTAAGAAAAATGATAAAGCGGGCGCAGGTATTGGTCTTCTACCCAGCCCAACCAAAGGAAACGCACCGAGCTGATGCACATGGCCAGTCCAAATACGATGCGCAGGGTGACCAAAGGCAGGATGGAAATTGGTTGGTATAGCCATTTATCCACCCAAGCCGTGCAGAGAACACCAAGTTGGCTAATCGCCGTCTCCACTGTTATAGGTAATGGAAAGGGACAAGCTGGAGACCATGTTGGTTTTCACCAAATGGGTCAATTTCAGCAATTCGGTGTACAGGTCCTGCACGGGTTGTTTATTGGTTTGGATGATGTCCGAAAGCCTCCCTTGGGGAAGGGCGTCCAATTTGGCCTGAATGGCATTGAACTGTTGCACAATGTCGGTGGCCACATCGCCTGCCTCGCGGTCGTAGAGGTAGTCGTCGAAGCCGAGTCCCTCTCCCCCTGCCCTACTTCTTCCATACCATAGGTTTTTTATCGCGGTGAAATTGTGTCGGATATACCGGATGGATTGTCCATTGTACAAGGCCTCTACTTCATTTGGAAGAGGAGCCAAGGTCTGGTCTTTTAGTATACGCCCTACTGGAATTCCCACCTTGTAGTTCTTGATGTTTTCATAGTCCACATCCCAATACAAGACAAGTTGAGAAACAGAACTGGCGGCATCCTTGCCGTCCGAGGCAATAAAATCGGCCTTTTCAGTTGTCCAGGCAGCATTAGTACTTTCGGCCCGTGTTTTAAGCCTGAGTATTACCGTAAGCAAATAGGCTTTTCGATTGGCACTGGAAAACTGGTTTAAAATGGCGGTGTCGCCCACGCCTTCCGCTGGATTGATCAAATAATCCACGGTATTGAGGCCCCGTGTATCTTCACTTTTTGAATCCAAATTCAAATCGCCTGCCGCAATGTAACTTTCAATGTTAGAAGTGGACACAGGAAACGTGTTGATGTCGTCATGCCGAACCGTCCCGTCTGTCACCCCAAAATAGGTGCTTGCTGAACCATAACGGAACCAACTGCAGTATTGCCAAGAAACAAACGTGCTGTCCAAGGCCGTCTGCAGGCTGTCCAAGCTGCCTTGGCTAGGAGAAGCTGTAAACGTCAAAGCAAGGGCATAGAGCGAGGCCGTCTTGGTTTGAAAATCTTGTAAGGAGGGAGTGACCAAATTCGTGGCGATGTTCGAGAGCATGTCCTTGCGCGGGAAAGCGTCATCGCTGTCGGCAGACGTATTTTTGTGGTCGTTGCAGGCACTGAAGGCCAATCCAGTGACGATCAAGGCAAGAAAAGTGCGGATTTTCATAGTACTATAAATTTTCTAAAAACGTGACCAGTTGTTTTCGTTGGGTCGCATTGAGTTTCACGAATTCCTGCATCGCTTTTTCTCCCTCTCCCCCATGCCACAGGATGGCTTCTTCAAATCCTCTCGCCCTTCCGTCGTGCAGGAGAAAATTGTGTTTGTTGACTATTTGGATCATGCCAATGCCCCACAAGGGCGGAGTACGCCATTCATTGCCGTCTGCCTCGTAGTCCGGACGATTGTCGGCCAAGCCGCTGCCCATGTCATGCAAGAGCATATCTGTGTACGGATGGAGGATCATATTCGAAAAAGCAGGCTCTATTTGGTACTCTCCGGTTTTCAGTTCTGTCAGGTGGCATTTGTCACATCCGATTTGACTGAACAAGGCTTTTCCTTGGATGACATCGGGATTTGAAATGTTTCTTCTCACAGGAACGGCCAAGGTAGCACAAAAATAGGTCAATTGGGCCAAATTTACATCACTGATTTCTGGATTGCCCCCATTTGGGATCCCGTTAAAAAGCGCTTTTTGATCTACAGTCAACCCTTCGGAAGGGAACAAGGAACTGGTAATGCCCACATCGCCGTTTAAGGCCCCGGCCGATTGCTGCCTGAGGCTCGGCTGATTGGCTTTCCAACCAAACCGTCCCAACTTTTTCGCCTTGGCCTCCACATCCCATACGTAGTTGGGCCTGCCCGAAATTCCGTCTCCATCCCCATCGCTTGGGTCGGAGTACGCCAAGATCGTTTGCTCTGAAACGGCTTCCAGCAATCCCAAGCCAGGCATTTGCTGCGCAATCCGGGGCGAAAAAAGAACAGAAGCATCCATGGGACCAAACTGGAGGCTATCAAAAGTATAGGTAGGAACCTGAAGACTGTAGGAGGACCCGTCCGCATAGTGGCCCGGTACTTCGCTGTAACTGATCCTCACCTCGCCCTCCGGCTTGGCAAAAGGGATGGCCTTCGGCTGGAATTGCCCCCCATAATGGGGATCTGGGTTGGGAGCTCCCGTAGAATCCATGCCTAGTATACTTAATCGAAACAGAAGGGCTGCCGTAGGGCTAAGAGAACCGTCCAAAGGCCTGCCTCGTCCATTCAGTGCATGGCAACCCGTACAGGAACTCGCATTGAACATAGGGCCCAAGCCATCCCTTCCTGAAGTGCTGGACGGTGCGATGACCCAACTGTCCCGAAAAAACGAATTGCCCGCCGCGAAGTCTAGCAAACTGCCCGATCCGATATTGGGTGCCTGAAACGTGTAGGCATTTCCCGAATTGTCGCCGATGGAGGCAGCCCCCGCCAACAAGGCTTCCGAAGGATCGACCGTAACATTGGGCGAAGTCGTCGTAGGCTCATTGGATGACTTTTTGCCACACGAAAGAAAGAACAGGACCGTCGCAAACAAAAAGAAGTGTTTCATTCCACAAAGGTATATCGGCATCATTAGTTAACAAAAAACAACGCACCCCTTAAAGCGGCGCGCTGTCCAAAATTAAACGGAAAGCTATATTTTATTCTGTAGGTGTTGTATCCACCACCCCGAATCCCATGGCTTGGCTTGCTAAATTCAAGGCGTCGCTCAATTGTACCCACGAATAGGCCATTTGGTATTCGATGGTCCATTCCGGAGTATTAGGATTTAAAATAATCTGATCATAGGGAGTGACCAAGTTGTACGATTGGATGGAAGTGGTATTCATGCTGTCCAAGCCAAGCTGCACTTTTTGGGCATCGTCCCCGGAATACTTCGCAATCAGTTGTTTCAATCCCACGCCCGATACACTCAACACCCCGGTTTGAAGGGTATGCCTTCCTTCTATGACATTGTCGTACCCTACTACATCGTAGCGGAAATCCATGGGCGTAAGGTCGGAAAAGCAGGAGTGTTCTTCTTCTTGATTTCCTGTCGACAAGCCATTCAGGATCCGCTGCGTGCCAAATTCATTTTTGGACATTTTCGTCATACCCGACACAATGGTCTTGAGCCTTGAATTGACATTACTGGCATCCGAATTAAGCAAATCTGCCCGGTAATTGCCCGAAACGGCCGGATCCCAATCGGACAATACAGTCTGTAAGTTTTCGACCAATAAGTCGGCACAAATAGAGAGATAAGTCTTCCTTCTGTCCCCATTGGGAGCAGTGGCACCTTCCCCGATCAGGTAATCAGTATAAGGCCGTTGGCCAGGTCCTCCTGCATAAATGTCTTGGCCCCACAATAAAAATTCGATGGCATGGTACCCTGTGGGAATGTCGTCATCTGGGCTATTCTTATCTAAGTAAATTCCCAAAAGACCTTCTTTGGTAATGGTTTGGGTAGGGTCATTGATGATCCCGTCTAATTTTCCATTCACTTTGTTCGTGTCTTGATTGCTATTCTTAGTCGGATCAAACATAAAATCGATGTTCCCTTCGTTGAGCGGCCACGAATTGATCCAACTTTCCGGCGCACCGTCTTCATTATCGATCGGGCCGTCTACGCCCCGAAATACCTCTGTTTGCAAATAAGCCAAACGGGCCATTTTGTAGGCGTCTTTGCAGGCAATCAGTCCTTCTGCGTTAGGATTGGCCGTAAAGTTGTCGACGGCCGTCTTCAATGCGTTGGCATACATCTTCGACTCGTTATAGCTGGAATAGGCGATGTCGGCATAGGTGTTCAAAAATTGATTGTCCAAGGAAGGTCCCGTCGCAGTATCGTCGTGCTTTTTTTTGCAACTGAGGGCCCCTAACACGATCAGAAGGGGAATAAAAAAGAGAAAAGTAGACTTCATGTTCATAGTTTTTATTTAGACTGATTTCAAACAGTGCACAAAACAAGAAGACTTTTTCCAAAAAACCAAATCTGTTTAGATTAATTCTAAATAATTTAATCTCGGTTGCGTGGGCATGTAAGAGCGGAACGGGGTGAAGCGACGCAAGGCCTCTCGGGACGGGAAGGAAATCATTCCTTCATCCCTAAGATGCTTCGTTCTTTAGCATGACAGTTTGGTGCTTGTCATCGCGAGCAGGTCGTCATCCTGAGACAACTGAGCACGAGAGTGCGAAAGTTGCGAGCGTAGCTCTAAGGATCTAAAAAGCAGTACATGGGTGCCTTGACGGATGCTTCCTAGCGCCATCATGACAGTGTCGGTTTGGGATGCTCCGGATAACGCAGGGCACCTTCGGAAACCATGCCGGGACTAGATAGCTTTTGGCACATGTCCTTCATGTAAGCACCACACTGTCATTCCGATGAAAGGGGGATCTATTAGCAGGATATATTTTTTGTGATTCGGAAATGCAGGATCCCTTTTGGAGACCCTGCTGAAACATAAGAGCTTTGATTCCTCGCGAAAAGGCCTCCTTATACCAATTGCGGGATTTGTCTCGGGCTGTATTTTTTTGCCAATTCGGCCAAGGCCTTGATATGGTCTGGGGTGGTCCCGCAACACCCTCCTATGATATTCATGAGGCCGTCTTTTAAAAACTCCTCTACTTGCGCCGCCATTTGCGCAGGCGTTTCGTCGTATTGGCCGAATTCATTGGGCAATCCGGCGTTGGGATAAGCACTTATATGGAATTCGGACGCATTGGACAGCACTTGAAGGTACGGCCGCATGGCGGAAGCACCCAAGGCACAATTCAAGCCTACGCTCAACAACGGCATGTGGGACATGGAAATAAGGAACGCTTCGGTCGTTTGGCCTGTCAAGGTTCTTCCCGACTGGTCGGTGATGGTGCCCGACACCATAATGGGGTATTGTTTCCCTATTTCCTCAAAATACGTGTCGATGGCAAAAAGGGCTGCCTTGGCATTCAGGGTATCGAAAATCGTTTCTACCAACAAAATGTCTACTCCTCCTTCGATGAGTCCTTTCACTTGTTGTTTGTAGGCGGCCACCAATTGATCGTACGTGATGGCCCGAAAGCCGGGATCGTTCACATCGGGTGAAATAGAGAGGGTACGGTTAGTGGGCCCAATGGCTCCCGCGACATAGCGTGGTTTATGTGGTTCCTTTGCCGTAAATTCGTCCGCCACTTCACGTGCAATCCGAGCCGATTGCACGTTGATCTCGTCTACCATGTGTTCCAAATGGTAATCGGCCTGTGCCACAGTGGTTCCGCTGAAGGTATTGGTTTCGATGATGTCGGCCCCTGCCTCGAAATATTGGCGGTGGATGGCCTTGATGATGTCGGG
>OUNM010724114.1_pt1 | contig 26255 bp, 21 predicted proteins | sample 1769961 | NCBI WGS metagenome assembly OUNM01 (sample SAMEA3914820, study PRJEB12502) | metagenome | biome: forest; material: soil | place: USA | collected 2012-03-12 | depth 0.3 m | reverse complement strand
GACAGATACATAGCGGTCTGCGCGAAGATCATGCTGTGCTGGGAAACGGCGGCCTGGCCATTCCGGCGCGAGAACCAACCGATGATCGGGAGCTCCTGAAGCTTCGGGATCTGATTCAGGAGCGGAATGCCACCCCACTGCTTGGTCGGCACGCCCAACTTCGTGTCGGTCTCGAACCGCGAGATCTCACGAAGCTCCAAGTTGCTGAGCTGAACGATCGCGTTGACCGAGTGACGGTCGACCCGCGGCAGCTGCGGATTCTTCGTTCCGTCCGGATCCCGAATATCCGTCTGCGCGACGTAGTCGAACTGGAACCGAAGGGCCTGGCCGCTCGGATCGAAGATCGGGGTCACCTTGAATTCGTTGCCGCTAAACAGGGCGTACAACTCGGACTTCGGCTCCTTATTGAGGCTGTTCAAGGAATCGAGAATCCCCGGCAGGTTGGAGGTCTGAACCGCCTTCACCACCGTGGAAAGCTGCTTGGCGGCTTCGATGAGGTTCTGCTCACCCGCGAGGTCAAGCGTCGCGCTTGCCTTCGGCTCGACCCGTCCGACGGCTCGGTTGGTCGCGAGAAGGCTGGTCCGCTCAATCACGCTGACATCTAGACCCGGGGCGCGCATATCCCTCCGCAGCGCCTTCAGCGACGGTTGGACGAACATCTCGTCCACGTCGTCCTCCACCGCGATCAGCATCTCTTTGAGCATCTCGTCCGCGGCGGCAATCCGGGCGTTCGCTTGTGCCTTCGGATAAGCCTTTTGAATGGCCCGGCGAACCTTGGCGTCGAAGGCCGGCGAGTCCAGCTGCTCCTGCGTCATGCTATCGCCCAGCGACGAGTAGAGCGGCTCGGTCACCCCAAACTCCTCACGAAGCCAGAGCAGTGCCGGGGCAAAGAAGTACACCGCGTCGATCAGCGGGTTGGGAACTCCTCCAATCGGGCCGTATAACCCTTTGTACAGTTCTTCGAGCGCCACATACTCACGCGCTTTTGGGTTCCCAAAGGGGAAGTGAAGAATCTTCCGGAAGCTCTCGTAGGTGTCGCGCCGCTCGCAAACGAACCGGTGATACATGCGGATGAGATCCGGTGCGCGATCGGCGATTCGCTGCATCGCCGCGCGCTTCAAGGCGCGGGTGATCTCCATCTGATAAGCGGTCATCCCGGCAGGGGGACGACTTTGCTGCAATCCCGGGTGGCTCGGGTGACCGCTCGGGTTGTTGGAGGGCCAGCCGTCGCCGACCGGTTTATCCAGGTTCATGACGCGAAAGAACCGCTTGAATATCTCGTCGCAGTTGAGATTAAGGCCCTCTTGGTCGAAATATTTATCGTCTTTTAGAGCTGTCCAAAGACGCTTTCGGAAACGGTTCGCGATGGCCAGACGATGATCCTCGGAGCCCAGCGACATCACCATGAGCGCTTCGCCCAGAGTGGTGGTCGCCGCCGGGTCAGGAAGGATCCAGCGGGTGAAGTAAAAGACCGAGGGCTGATCCTTCGCATAGTTCTTGAAGAAGCCAAGCTCCTCCTGAACTTCCCGCTGATAGAACTCGTACCGGGCAAACCGTTGCCGGTCTCCATCCGTGTTCATATACTCGCGCGAATGCTCGAACTCCGACCGCTGCACTTCGATGTTGATCTCGTCCCGGAGCATCGACGTCGCCATCGCGGTGAGGCGGCGCATCTCGCTGAGTCGCTTCTCCACCTTCTCCATCGCGTTTCCGAGCTGGCTACGGCCGCTTCGCGACGACTGGACATTCATCTGCAGCGTCCAGAGGGTGATTCGAGCCTGGGGAGTCGGCCGATCGAAGTCGGCGATCATGTCCTTTACCGCCGCGACATCGTCCGGAAGGCCCCGGATGAAGAGGGTTTTGCTGTCGTTGTAGGCGTACAGGTACACGCGCTTCGCCGGGTCCGAGCTGAAGGCGTTCGCATCGGCTTGCAGGAACGGCTGGTTGTCGCGGGCAAGGGCGAAGGCCTTATTCTCGTCCACCGCGAGGCTGGACAACTGGTTTCGCTTCTCCTTAAGAAGGGTAGATGCGGTCGTACCCGCCACCTCCGCATCGTGAATCTGGGCCGGGAGGCCGTTCTTCTCGTTGAGGTTGGTATTCACCAGGGTCTGCGCGTCGTTAAACTCGGTGTTCGCCTGATCGCTGTCCGCCTGGGCCTGGGTGAGCGCATCCTCCGCCTTTTTCTGCCGGGCCTTGGCCTTCTCCAACTTGTCCGGGGTGAAATCGCTCGGAGGGGGCGTCGTGGTCAGCCGCTTGACCTCCTCATCGGTCTTGGCCTTTTCCTTCGTGCGGGTATCGAGGTTGGAGGTGTAGAGGTCTTTGCGCGTCTTCGCCGTCTTCAAGGCCGTTTTGGCGTTTTCCAGATCGACGGTGAGGTTAATGAGCCGCGTGGTCAGCCCGGCGATCCGGTCGTACGCGTCCCGCATTTCGACCTCTCGCTGCCGAAGCTGCTTCCGAACGAGTTCGTAGTCGTCGCCCGCGGTTCCTGGCGCGGCCACCGATCGGACGCCCGGGTTCAGCGCTTTCATGAGCCGGTTCACGTCCGTGAAGTAGTAGAGCGAAATCTGGTCCGAGACGAAGAGATCGGCGTTGCCCGCGCGGGCATCCTGGAAGTCGGCGATGCGGCTACGAAGCGGGTTCGTGGCGGCCTCAAGCGCCCCGTATCCCACCGTCGCACCGTGATCTGCTTTGAACCCTCGCCGCTTGGCAAAGCCTGGCCACGCCGGGGCGGTTGCATCGAAGGCCGCCACAAAAGCCTCCGTCTTGCTGCGGGCCTTCTCGAAGCTTTCCGCATTGGCGCGCGGATCTGAGTAGAAGTCTCGGAGGGCCGTGGCGGCATTTTCGGACAGTGTCATCCCGGTGACCGCCCAACGGGTCAACAACGGCCCATACCTCCCGTCAAGTGACTCAAAGGCCGCCTGGTCGTCGAGCAGAAGCTTTTCCGTGGTTAGGTCGTCGCCCTTGATCTCCTTGCCGAGGTCTTCGGCGGACTCCTCGATCTTCTTGTGCGCGCCAATCCAGAGCGCCCGACCGCCGGCCGCTTCCACCAGGAAGTCGTGATAAGCAGAAAGGTAGCGGCCCCCTTCCACGAAGCGCTTGCTGATGGGATCGCCGGCTCCGCCCGCATCCAGCGCCTGCCAGAGCTTGATCTCTTTATCGTAGGCCTTTCCGAGGGTCGTCATGGAAGAAACAAAGCCCGAAAGCTGTCCGCCCAGCGCCTTTCGGCGATCGCCCCCCTTCTTGGCGGCCGCCCCGAGCCGTCCTTTGGCCTCGGCGATCGCTTTCTTGGCCGCCTTCACGTCATCCGAAAGAGGTTCGGCGGTCGGGAGCGCGGTCTCGGCCTTTTCCAGATCGGCGTACGCGCCGGTGGCCGCCACCGCCGGCGGGCCGACTTTGGAGCCTTCGCCGATTGCCTCAAGCGCCTTCTTATGCGCGGCGATCGCGACCGGGCCGCCTGCCTTGTCGTCCGCCCAGTCGTTGGCGACCGCCTTCACCACGCTCGTCGCGGTCGTTCCCCCTTCGCCTTCGGCCGGTCCGGTGGCGCTGAGGAAGGTGCCATCCTTCAAATGCGACTCAAAAGGCTGGTAAGCCAGGTCGGCCGCCTTATTCGCGGCATCGGCGGCGTCCGCGATCTTGACGGCGGCGGCAGCGGCTTCTTTCGCGGCCTTCACCTCGGGAGTCTCCTCCCCAAGCCCTAAGAAACCAGGAGCATGGAGTGGGAGGTTCATCTTGGCGGCTCCCACCGCGAGCCCGGCGGCCATTGCCGGGCCTAAGACTAGAGACAGCGCAACGAATAATCCTGATCGAGGCTTAAGTTTAATCATGGCAGTCGCATCGGACTCACCCACCGTACACCATTCCGCCATGTCCTGACAAGAACATTCATGTTAAAGCGACGTCTTCCGGTCGCATCCCACAAAAACGGGGTGAGTAACGGTGGGAAAATCGATCCCATGGATACGAACCGAACCAAGCGAACCGATCTAACGGAACGCGGGGATAAATCTTGAATTTCTCAAGATCGGGTCTTCGGTTCCGCTTCGAAAAGCGCCCTGACTTCCGGCGGAATCGAGACCGCCTTGCGCTCCTTTCCCATCACTACATGCCAGGTATGGCCCGTCGTGGTCGTCTTCCCGGTGCGTTCGTTTACGATCGCATATTCAAACCGGATCGAAGCCCGACGGGTCTCCGTCGCCCAGACGCGCACGGTGATGACGTCATCGAACAGAACCTCGCCGCGATATTCGGCGTGTGCCTCAACGACGGGCAGGAAGTAGCCCATGGCTTCCATATCTCGATATGAGAACCCACGTGCTCGACACCAAGCACCACGTGCTTGCTCGAACCAGAAGAGGTAGTTCGCGTAATAGGCGTGGCCCATCTGGTCCGTCTCGCCATAGCGAACGCGAATCTGCTCTTCGGTGACGTGCTCCAGCATCAGGAAATTCGTTTGAGAACCGGATGATAGACGATCATTCCCAGCCCTCCCAGCAAAGCGCTCGGCCCTTTTGAGAGCACATTCGTTCCGGTGAAGATGGCCGTCTCTCCCTCTCGGATGATGAAATCGGCCTTTTGCTTCTTGAGCTTATTCGTGATCAGCACTTCGTGCTCGCCCGGCGCCAAGTCGGTCTCAAACGCTTCCCCAAACTGGAGGTCGGCGCGCCATTCGCCGTCCACCATCACCTCGAGGTTGCGCATCTTGATATCATCCTCGGAGTTTCGCCGAACCACGAGTCTTGCTTGGGGCATATCTTTTCTACGCGAACTTAGCCGCGTTAGCCTCGAACATCGCCCGGAGCTCCTCGGCCTTTAGGTCGTACGCCTCAGGATCCGCCCACGTCGATCGCGGGGTCAACAGCTCATGCGGAACGTCCGGGCATGAGGTCGGAATATGCAGGCCAAAGACGGGATCGATCTCGTACGGAACCGCATCGAGATCACCCGCAAAGGCGGCCGCCAACATTGCCCGGGTGTATCTCAGCTTCATCCGCGAACCAACGCCGTACGGGCCGCCCGACCAGCCGGTATTCACCAGCCAAACCTTCGCGCCATGACGCTCGATTTTCGCCTTCAGCAGATCGGCATAAATCTTTGGTGGAAGCGGGAGGAATGGCTGGCCAAAGCAGGCCGAGAAGACCGCCTGTGGTTCCTTCACGCCGGCTTCCGTTCCCGCGACCTTCGCGGTATAGCCGTTCACGAAGTAGAACATCGCCTGCTCCGGCGTTAGCCGGGCGATCGGTGGCAGAACTCCCATCGCATCCGCGGTTAGGAACACGATGTTCTTCGGGTGGCCGCCCACGCTCGGCAGCACCACGTTTGGAATGTGCTCCAAGGGATACGCGGCCCGCGTATTTTCGGTAATCGAACTGTCGGAATAGTCCGGAGCGCCGTCATGGAGAACCACGTTTTCGAGCACCGCTCCTCTCCGAATCGCTTGGAAGATCTCCGGCTCGCCCTCGGCGCTCAGGTCGATGCATTTGGCATAACAGCCGCCCTCGACGTTGAAAACACCGGTGTCGCTCCAGCCATGCTCGTCGTCGCCAATCAGCTGGCGGTTCGGATCTGCCGAGAGGGTCGTTTTCCCGGTCCCGCTCAAGCCGAAGAAAAGGGCGGTATCGCCATCGGGACCGATGTTGGCGGAGCAGTGCATGCTCATAACGCCCTTGCCCGGCAGCAGGCCGTTCATGATCGTGAAGACCGACTTCTTCATCTCCCCCGCATACTCGGTGCCCGCGATGAGAACTTCTTGATTCGCGAGGTTAAGGGCGATCACCGCGTCGCCGGGTACCGGGTCAACTCCGGGCACCATCTTCAGTCGACCGGCGTCGAAGACCGTCCAATCCGGCGAGAAGGTCGCAAGCTCTTCGGCCGTGGGACGGATCAGAAGCTGGCGAATAAATAGCGCGTGGTAAGGGCGCTCGACAATAAACCGAACCGCGATTCGATACGCTGGATCCGCCCCCGCGTAAGTGTCGACGATGTACTTCGGACGGTCCTCGAGATAGGCGCCGATCTTCGCCCGGATCGTTTGATAATCCTCCGGTTCAAGGGGGCGATTGTTCTCCCACCAGACCTCGTTCTCCGTGCCCGACTCGCGCACGATGTGCTTATCTTTCGGCGTCCGTCCCGTGTATTTGCCCGAGTACGCCACCACCGCGCCGTTCTCCGCCAGCTCACAACCATCGGTGCCCAAGCAATGTTGAATTAAAGTTTCAACGTCTAGGTTATACAGAGCCGAAGACAAATCGACAGGGGACGGCATCGTTGGCGTACTCATCGGGCAGGTAAGTTTACCCCCGGAGGAACGGAGCGACCTGCCCGATGCTCTCGGTTGGGCGTGAAGACTCATACGAATTGCCCCAGGATTGCTGGCCTGCAAATTGGGGGCCATTATGCTAGCGTTAACTTTTTGCCAATTAGGTACAAGGTCCGGCTAGAATACGGCAGTCAGGATAAAACAATGAAGTTTCGTTTTCTCGTCCCGTTGTCCCTTGTCGCTCTCTCGGCCCTCGCCCACGCCGATTTTTCTTACTATTACGATCAGTCCAGTTGGGAGTCTGCGGTCTCATACACAGACATCACCCTCGACTTCACCGACCTCCCAACCGGCACCACAGTCACGAACCAGTATGCGAGTCGAGGAATGTACGTCGACGGGGCGTACGCGGGAATCGGCGATGGAGCGGCCTGCCATGATTCGGGCAGTCTTGCCGTTCCCTATGGCACCACCATTCGGTTTACCGCCCCAACCACCGCGTTTGGGTTCCTTTTCCCCGGGGAAGCCGCCTTCCAGCTTTATAAGAACGAAGCCCCGGTCGGCGACTACATGGGCCTTTCCGGTAGCGGCACCGGCTTTTTCCTTGGGATCACCTCGACCGAATCTTTCGACCGCGTCGACCTCCTCGACCCTAGCGGCGTCTACGGAATCACCATTGACGATATGCAGTACGTCCAATCCGTTCCCGAACCCTCGAGCGTCGCGGCGTTGGGATTTGGGGGGTTGGTGGTGATCGGAAAAGGCAGAAGGAAAAGGAATAAGTAAAAGGGGGAGCTTCCTTTTACATAACCCCGTTTAGACGAGCGAAAACTCGCAGCATTTCGCTCGTCTTATCCGTCTTTCTCTCCCCTGTTACTTTTTCCCTATTCCGTCTTTCCTTAACCCAATTCCCATTCATTCCGGGTTAAGATGGGACCGTGGATTCGTTTCGTCCACCCAAAATATTGGTGGAGACGATTTGGCGCACCGTCCTCGTGACGGACGCGCGAAACTCGTCCAAAGCGTACTTCGCCGAAAAAGCGGACGAGGCGCTGATCCGCATCGAACGCGACCGGGCACTTTTCGCCCAAGTCGCCGCCGAGTTCGGAGGCGAAGAAGTTCGTGACCGGGGCGACGGATCCATGTTCGCCTTCTGCAACCCGGTGGCCGCCGTTCAAGCCGCCATGGCCATGCAGCGAGAGATCGAGCGGCTGAACGAGAGCGATCCACCCGAGACCCTCCGGCTCGTGCATCGTATGGGGATCCACCTTGGTGAGAGCAAGCTTGCGACCACCCATTTCTTCCTGAAGGGCGTTGAGTCGATCCGGCGCAAGCTTTCTGGCGACATCGTCGTAACCGCCACTCGTCTTGAGGAGATTTGCCATCCCGGCGAAGTCTGCTTCTCAAACGACGTCTATAAGGCGGTCCACGGAAAGATCGATCACCCGTTCCGTTTCCTCGACTCCACCCTCAAAGGTTTCGACCGCCCGATCCGCTGCTGGTCATCCCGGATCGATCTCGATTGGGCCCGCCCCCTCACCGCCGAAGAGGAGTTGGGCAAGCAAAAGCGACGTGAAGAGCGACGTCTCCGCGAAAAGTGGGAACAAGAGCAGCGCGCCCAGAGACGAGGGCAGATTGGTCTTAGAATCGCAATCCCGTTCGCCCTCGCCTCCATAGCCTTCGCTTTTTTCCAAATCGCTAAGGAAGATAAGGAGTGGCAGACCCGCTTCACTAGAGCCTGGGCGGCGATTACCGATGCCCCGGCGCCCCACGGTATTCCCGATATTAAGTTGCCGCCGCACCGGCTGGATCCGGCCTCCATATCGACAGTTGCCTCGCCATCGCCCGCCCTTCCCATCCGGAACGGCTAGGACCTTCGACCCGCAAATCCGCGCGTGACGACCGGGAACGTCGGTTTGTTCCCGAGTTTCGGACCTTCTGCTATAGAATGCGAACATGCCTTCCGTCTCGGACGACGCGGTCCGGTTACTCCGGGCGAGCGAACTCTTTGGCGGACTTCTGGATGAAGACTACGAACTTCTAAGATCAGGCACCCGAATCCGGAAGTTCGCGACGGGCGCGCCCTTGTTTTATGAACACGACGAGGGCGGCTCCGCTTTCCTTATCGTCGAGGGCTGCATAAGCATCGAGCGAACCGCCGACTCCTCGAAAGGCGATGCCGAGACTGTGCAACTCGCCGTCCGTGGTCCCGGCGAATTCATCGGCGAGCTCTCGCTCTTCGATGACACACCCCGAAACGCCGACGCGCGGGCCTTGGAACCGACCACCGTCCTCCAACTTCGTGGCAAGCATGTCTTAAGCTGCGCGCAGCAATCGCCCGAGCTCGCTCTCAGCCTCATGCGCCGCCTCGCGGGCAAGATCCGTGAGGCCACCGACCGGCGCACCCACGCCCGGGTCGCTAACGTCCGTAGCCGGCTCTTAAAAGCCCTTGAGGAAGAGGGGCAGCTCCATGGTATCGATGAACTGGCCGGCGTTCGCATCCTCTTGGTCACCGCCGACCGGAAGCTCACCCAAGCCGACCTTGGAATTCGAGCCGGCTGCGATCGCGCCGTCGTAAACCGAACCCTGGCTGAGTTGGTCGAGGAAGGAATCGTCGAAAAGGACCGCCAATCGATCCTCCTCCGGCACCTCCCCCGCCGCCAAGCCGTCGCCGGAACTCTCCTTCGTGCAGCCAGAGAGAATGCACTCGGAAAGGGTGCCACCCTCTTCGTCACCGACCGCCAACTCCGGACTCTCCCTAAACTCCTTGGTTCGACTACAGATCTCATCTCCAAGGAAATCAATCGGCTCGCTGCCTCCGGTTTGATCTCGAAGACCGAAACCGAATTCCAGATTCAAAACGAGCCGGCGCTCGCCCGTTTGGCTACGGGAAAGCCCATTACGCTTTAAATCGTGGATCACAGCTTTCGCCGCCATGCTGTGATCTAGATCACAAACCACCCGCCGCATGGATCACAGGGCGTTTTCTAAGCTTCCCGGATACTCGTATCTACTCTGACCCGCCGTGGGCCTCAGGAGACGACGATGAGTTCCCTGCAACAGATTTCCGCCGCCCCCCAAACTCCAGAACCAATCGAGGCGCGACCTGCGCAGTGGCGGCGATTCCGAAATTCGGGCGTGGGCGTTACGTTCGAAGTCCCTTTCCAGATGACTCCGACCGAAGGAAAGAAAGGGGAGATCATGGAGAAGATCGCCTCGGGAAGCATGTTTCTGCCCTTCGTTTTTGAGGTCGCGTTCCTCGCCTCCAACGGACCTCTCTCGACTGGGGCCGAAGACTTAGCTCGCGAAACCGCCGTCCGATGGACTATCGATTATGAGTTCGTCTCGCCTCCCACCGTCCGGCGCGCCCGTTATGCCGACGTAGACAAGTCCTGGATCCTTACCGCCCAGATCTCGGATCCCGCCGGAACGCTTTCCTACACCTGGGTGACCCTAGAAGTCGATGAGCGGATCTACTGCATCGGTATCTCCTACTGGGCGCATGAGATCCAGGCCGAGCAAACCTGCGAACGAATCCTTCGGTCGATCGCCGGTCCGATCGCTTGGGTGTGACAATCACGTAAACAGGCTACGGGGCTCTAAGCCGATCCATCCGACCGCGTCGCCGATATCTCGGAAAGTGCTCATCTCGGGCGGAAGATTCGCCAGAATTTCTCCGCCGTACCGCTTGCTTAACAATCGCGAATCAAGGAGAGCGATCACCCCTTTATCTCCCGCCCGCCGCACCAGTCGGCCGGCTCCCTGCCGCATCATCATCTTCGCCTGCGGGAGGGTGTGCTCGCGGAAGGGATCTAGCCCTTGCTGCTGTAGCCATGCGAGCCGCGCGATTTGCGGTGGATCGGTAGGTACTTCGAAGGGCACCCGCACCAGGGCAACGCAAGACAGTGTCTCCCCCGGCGCGTCGAAACCGGTCCAGAAAGACCTCAGGGCGAAGAGGGAGGAGTGGATCTCCTTCCGGAACTTCTCCCCCACCGAACCCACACCGTATCGTCCCTGCGAGTAAATCGGAAGCTCCGCTGGCATCTCGATCATGCTTAGGACCGCCTCCATCTCCCTTCGTGAATGGAACAGCGCAAGCGTTCGGCCGTCGCAGGCCCGAATAATCTGCGAGACCTGCTGAGCAAGCGCCCAGTGATATTCGTCCTCCGTTCCATTTCGCCGTGCCTCCGTTGGATCCGGAATCGCGCCGAGGGGAGGCAGGTAGATCGCGGCCTGAGTTGTGAAATCGAAGGGCGACGGCAGAGTCTCCTCAAATTCCGGTTGGCAACCCGTTGTCCGCCGGAAATAGTCAAAGGAGCCGTCCACCGCTAACGTCGCGCTTAGGCAGGCATAGGGGGTCCGTTTCCAGATCAGTTCTTGCAACGGCTCGGCCAAACCAAGCACATCCTGCCTGAGCATCGGCTCATTGCCGTTCCGCCCGGAATAGCTCACCGCGACGCCAGAAGGCACAAACAGACGCGCACACTCGAACCCAAACTCGCGCAGATAGAGAATGTAGTTGTTCGTCGACTCTTGAACCTGACGGGTTCGCTCCGGCTCTTTCTCCCGCCAAATCTTCAGAAAATCGCTAGTCGCCTTGGCCAACCGTTCGCAGGCCGCCGCCGCTCCGTCGGCCACCGCCCGTGCGCCGGACATGTCGTCGCCCGTCTTGTTCGACTTGACCTGCGGATGCTCTAACAATTCCGGCGGCGACGCAGTAAGAATTCCCGGCCTGCCCAGATGGAGTCCATAGGCCACCAGCTCCCGCGAAGCCTGCTCCATCGCGTCTTTGAACGTCGTCGTCGCCCTCAGCCATAACCCACCGTCACCGCAACGCTGGGCCAGCGGCGTAAGCGCATTCTCGAGACGGCCGGATACGCCCGTGATGGCGTTTAGTTTTGGAATGCTGAGTTCAAACTCCAGACCGTTAAGGGCCGCCTGGGGAAAGTCGTGCGCCTCATCGAGGACCAAGAAGTCGTACTTCCCGAGAAGCCCCTCGCGCTCCTCGTCGGTTTTGGACATCAGCGCGTGCTGAATCACCACGGAGTGGTTCGTCACGATGACGGCCGCACCCTCGGCTCCCCGGCGCGCGCCATAGTAGAAGCAGTCGTCGTAAGCCGGGCAGAGCCGCCCTGGACAAACGGGTGGGGACGAAATCTTCGACCAGGCGGGGCCGCGCGGCACCAGGGTCCGAAACTCCGTCTCAATCCCGAGAATCCCTTCCCGACGAATCAGATCCACATACTCGGGGGCGTGTTCGTCCATCTGCGCGAGGCACGCATATTTCGCGCGCCCCATCAGGAGCGCCGTTCTCGGTAACTCCTCGCCTTCAAAGAGGGAGAGGGCGAGCGGCAAGTCGCTCCGCCAATACTGCTCGGCAAGCACGTTGGTGTACGTCGCGACCACCGTCCGTTTCTTCTCGACGATCGCGTGGGCAATCGCCGGGACCAGCGCCGCGAGCGACTTGCCCAGCCCGGTGGGCGCCTCAAAGGTGCCCGAGACTCCGCCCTCGACGAGGTCCGAAAGAAGCAGGGCCAACTGCCGCTGGTCTGGCCGCGCCCGAAACCCGGGCCGACTATCCAGCCGGTCAAAAGCCCTCTCGATCAGCTCCTTCGCGGTGGACACTTGTCGATTATTTTGGCACAGGGCAATGGCTTACGATGGCCAACTTTGCCGACGCGGCTAACAATGGCTCGGAAAGAACTCGGGCTATCGTCAGCCACATAAGCCACCGTCCTAAAAACCAAAAACGGGGCCCGCGTAAACGCGAACCCCGTCTGGGTGGAAGTGGCGGATTGTCAAAAGGACGAAGGCATCCTACGACAAAAAATGCAAATCTCCAAATCGTTCGCGGTTCGAGCGACTTTTTTAGCTTTTTTCCGTGGCCCTTCCCCCGGTAACCTGGGGAAAGCATGCAGCCCCTGCGCGTCGGCATCATTGGGATCGGAAATATTTCCGGCATTTACTTTAAGAATTTGGCCGCTTTTGAGGCCACGACCGTTGTGGCCGTCGCGGATATCGACCCATCGCGTGCTGAAGCTGCCGCGGCAGCGAACAACGTTCCGAATGTCCTCACCCCCGAAGAGTTGGTCGCTCACCCGGATGTTGACCTAGTCTTGAACCTAACCATCCCCGCCGCCCACGGCCCGGTCGCCCTTTCCGCGGTTAAGAACGGCAAGCACGTCTATAACGAGAAGCCGCTCAGCGTCAACCTCGCCCAGGCCCAAGAGCTGGTCGCCACGGCGAAAGAGAAAGGCGTTCGCGTCGGCTGCGCTCCGGACACTTTCATGGGCCAGGGTATCCAGACGGCTATCGCCGCGCTCAACTCCGGCATCATCGGCGACCCGATCGGCGCAACCGCGGCTATGCGCAGCCACGGACCGGAAAGCTGGCACCCGAGCCCTGAGTTCTTCTTCAAACCTGGCGGAGGCCCCATGTTGGACATGGGCCCCTACTATCTGACGGCCCTCGTTGCCCTCCTCGGCCCGGCCAAACGAACCGCCGGTATCGTCCGCGCCAGCTTCCCAACCCGTACCGTCGGCAAAGGCCCCCTGGAGGGTCAGATCATCACCGTCGAGACCCCGACCCACCTCGCCGGCGTGATCGAGTACGGCAACGGCGCGATCGCTGAGCTGGTCACCAGCTTCGACATCTATAACGGATCCTCTGACTCGCCGATCACAATCTACGGAACGGAAGGCACCATGAAGGTGCCCGACCCCAATAACTTTAGCGGCGAAGTCTCCGTCCGGAAGGGCGGGGAGGGTGAGTGGACAGTTGTTGAACCGACCCACGCTTACGGGGAGAATTCTCGCGGGCTCGGCGTCCTCGACATCGCCTTGGCGATTCGAGACAACCGCCCTCACCGCGCCAGCGGCGACCTCGCCCTGCATGTACTCGAGACTATGCTCTCGTTCGAGAAGGGCTCGACAGAAGGCAGGCACATCACCCTCTCCACCTCTCCCGAGCGGCCGGCGGCCGTTCCGGTGGAAGGGCTGGTCTAGGTTTAGCAGTTAGCGGTGAGCGGTTAAGGGAGGGTTTGGCAATTGGGCCGACCGTTACCTTTAAGCTGTTAACCGCTGACTGCCCACCGCTAACTCTCTCTGGAACCGGTTTCCTTCACGTTACGTCGCAAAACGTAACCATGTACGTCCGCGTCCTTGAGCAGTTCAGCCCGCAGTACAAGTCCCCGATCAGCGGCCTCGAAAGGGGCTTCGATCCAGAGCATCACTACAAAGTCCACAAGATCGAAAGCTATTCCGAATCAGGGAATGGCTTTGTGGTCTTGGTAAACGATGCCCAGGAAATCTGGTGGGTCGATAACCGGCATGTGCGCGTAACTTTTGAAGAAGACCAGTTGCCCATGCGATTTTCCGAAACCGACCGCTACGTCGCGTAGTAGACCTTGGCGATGGTTAGAAACGCAGATGCCGTTTGGAAGGGCGGTCTTAAAGACGGAAAGGGAACGATTTCGACGCAGAGCGGCGGTCTTAAAGATACGCAGTACTCCTTCAAGACTCGCTTTGAAGACGGCGTGGGCGTCAACCCGGAAGAGCTGATCGCGGCGTCGCACGCCGCCTGTTTCAGCATGGCCTTCGGCGCTCAGTTGGGCGAGCGCGGGATCACTCCGGAAGAGATCCGCACCACTGCCGCGGTGACGATGGAGAACCTCACGCTCACCAAGAGCGCCCTCACCACGACCGTCGTCGCTCCGGGAGCCGATGAGGCCACAGTCCGGGAGGCTGGCGCCGCCGCCAAGGCCGGCTGCCCGATCTCCAAAGCCCTCAGCGCCCTTGAGATCACTTTGGACCTGACGGTTCAGGTCTGATCATCCCCTGTTTAAGGTGCCCGACATCTGTGGTGACGGGCACCTTAACGTTTTATGTCTGCTAGATCTTCTAGAAGAAAGTTTTTCTCTTGTTTGTCGATGGATATGGTTGAGGTGATATGTGGCGTACCCATCTCGTTTACAGAAAACTCACGCTTCGATGGGCCGATCTTCCTTGATTCCCACATTGGCCAAAAATACCGTCACCCCGATGCCGCAAACGGCCAGGATCGCCACCACGTAGGGCGAGCGATGTCGCGCTACCAAGAGGGCCATCGAAACCCCCAGGCCCAGCCAGAGCATGGACAGGGCGGCAATCTTGTTCCGCCGGGTCATCGACCGGTCTCGGTCCCAGTCGCACAGGGCTGGTCCGAAAACGCTTCGGTTTAGCAGCCAATCTTCGAGCCGAGGACTACTTCGCTTGAAACACCACAGGGCGACGATGACAAACACCGTGCTGGGCGCCCCGGGAATAAAGAGGTCCACTGCGGCGACCCCTACGCAAAGCAGACCGAACGCGAGATAGATCCAACGCATCGGAAGCTTAAGTTTGGCACAGCATTTTTCGTCGCGCCGTCCCTACCGACAAATGCGAGAAACGATCGACAAATCCGCCCGCGGCGATGGTCGGAAGGCCATCGACACTTAGCTGAGCAGCTCTTTCGCGTGGTCTAGCGCATCCGCGTCGGGGTCTGCGCCGCCACCGGCCAAGGCCGCCTCGATCTCGCGAGGCGTTAAATCTTCGGCAATCGCCAAAGCTAGTGCCCGCTCGGCTTCGATTCCCGGCAGGTAGAGCGGATACTCCAGCGCCGCCGCCGAGTGGATCAGGGCGGCAGCGATGGACAAGTCGTCTCCGCGGTACGAAGCGCCGACCCATTCGGTCTCGGCGATCGCGGCCAGCGCGTCTTCCAGACCTTTGCCGAGGACGGGCTCGACATAAACTTTTGCATCATCGAACCCACGAAGCTCGGCTAGACACCGCTCCGCGTCAACATTGGACCAAAGCGGAACGATGTAGGCCGCCACGTTGCCGCCGCCCCCCAGGAGCCGGTTTAGGTCCGTGGCGTCGTCAGAACGGGCGACTTCCCACTCGCTGCGGGTTGTCGAAGCTCGTCCTACCAGGGTGGTCGGGCCACCGGCAGAGGCCGTCTCCACTCCAGTCCAGGGCTTCATAAAGACAAGTTTAGTCGAAACGGAGTACACTATAGGTTCGTCGGACCGGTTTTCGGGACGATGACGGACGTTAAGATGTCGAAAATGCGAGTGCTAATTGCGGATGACGACCCGATCATCCGTTTGGACCTCAAGCAGATGCTTGAGAACCTGGGCTATGAAGTAGTAGCCGAGGCGGGGGATGGTCAACAGGCCGTCGAACTTGCCCGAGAGACTACGCCAGATGTGTGCATTCTCGATGTGAAGATGCCGGTAATGGACGGCATCGAAGCCGTTGGCATTATCACGGAAGAGAGCATTGCTCCGACGATTCTCCTCACCGCGTACAGCGACAAGGAACTGGTTGACCGAGCAAAGGGCGCAGGCGTTTTCGCCTATCTCGTCAAGCCGTTTAAGCCCAGTGACTTGGCGCCAAGCATCGAAGTGGCCCGCAGCCGCTTTGAGCAGAACGCTCAACTCACCAAGGAAGTCGGCACCCTCCAGGAGCGCCTTGAAGCCCGCAAGCTTCTTGATCGCGCCAAGGGCATCCTGATGGACGAGCACAAGCTCGGCGAAGCGGAAGCGTATCGCCGCATTCAGGTCCAGTCGATGAATCTTCGGAAAACGATGCGGGAAGTCGCGGAAGCGATTATTCTCGCAAAGTCCATCTAGTTTTAAAACTAAGGGCTCAGGGAGGCAGGAAGTTGGGTAAAAACCAGCTTCTTGCCTTCCTTTTTTGTACTAACGCCTTTGCTTCCACCCTCCCTAAGAAATGCTCCTCGTGCTCGCTACGTTTACGCTTCTCACCAATGCGCATGCGCATAACGACTACGAGCACAAGCGTCCGCTGCTGGACGCCATGGATCAGGGCTTCCTGAGCGTTGAGGCCGACATTTTCCTCGTAGACGGCGAGTTGCGGGTTGGGCACAATCCCGAGGATCTCAAAGAAGGACGCACCCTCGAAAGGCTTTACCTGGACCCTCTCGCGGAGAGAGTGGGGGAAAACGGGGGCACCGTCTACGGCCAGCCCGGCGTGATGACCCTGCTCATCGACATCAAGGCGGAAGGGGCGAAGGTCCAAGCCGAACTCAAGGAGCGGCTCCCCAGATACCGCAAGATACTGAGCGAACGTTCCGGATCAACGGTCAACGTCCGGGCAATCCAGGTCGTCCTTTCCGGCGCGCGGACCAAAGACTGCGCCTCCGGCGACGGCTTTCTCTTTAAGGACGGGGTGATCGCCGACATGGCCGACGAGCCGTTCCGCACCCCTCAGATCAGCGGCAGTTACGAAGATCTCCTCGGCACGCTCGCGAGCCCCTTGCCCGTCGAGGCTAAGCCAAAACTCGACGATCTCGTCGCAAAGACTCACGCGGCCGGCAAACGTCTACGCCTCTGGGGCGCCCCCGACGGTCCGGTTACCTGGGCGGAACTCCAGGCCGCGAAGGTCGACCTTTTGAACACCGACCATCTAGCGGAGCTTCGCGCATTCTTGCTGAAGTAGACCGACCCGTTCTCATCCATTAGCAGAGGCTATCTGCTGCCGACCCCTTGGCAGGTGTACCAAGGCGTCTAAAGGTGTACCAAGACTAGGTCTAAAGTCACATTAACGGGATCATAACATAAAAGTAACTTGGGCTTAATATGCCGCTTACACGATACTTATGCCGATCCGATTCGGATCGGCAACGGTGCCCTATGAATCTGCGTCGCGCCTTCACCCTAATTGAACTTCTCGTCGTCATCGCGATCATCGCGATTCTGGCCGCCATTCTGTTTCCCGTCTTCGCCCAGGCTAAGCTTGCCGCGAAAAAGACTGCCGACCTCTCCAACGTGAAGCAGTTCGCCACCGGAACCGCGATCTATCTGTCCGACTCGGACGACGTTTTCCCTCTTCAGGCCGGTAAGAAGTGCGGCGCCGATCAGGCAAACGCCCCGTGGAACCAGAACTCCCGCATCCTCGTCCCCGCCAACTGGAGCGCTTCCGCCAATGCCGATTTTGCCGCCGGCAGCGGTAACTGCAACCGCGTCAACGGCGCGCTGAACGCTGCCCCCAACGCGATCCAGCCTTATCTCAAGAACGACGGGATGTACACGATGCCGGGAGCTCCGCTCGCCGTTGGCGCCGTTGCCGCCGTCGCGGGAGAGAAGCCGACCAACGTTTCGTACGTTTACAACGGTCTCATCAGCTCCTTCAACGCCTCTTCCACCCAAGATCCTTCCGGTACGCCCGTCTGGTGGCCCGCCTTCGGGCTAGTCGCGCGAATCGGCGATACGTATTCCAACCCGTTCCTTATCTGCTCAGTTGGCAGCGCCGCGTGCGTCTTCAACGGCGGCGGCCAGACTTACGGCAGCGCCAGCGACTGTGCCGCCATGGCGAACGGTAACTCGGTGGCCAACGGAACCGCATCCGGCTTCGGAAATATCCACTACACCTCCTGGGCCTTCGGTAAGGTTCAGAACTGGGCGTTTACGGACGGCCACGCTAAATCCCGCCCGTCGGGCACGGGTGACCAGACTCGCGATCCGTTCCCTCTCGCCGGCTACAACGCCCAGGGCGTGCCGGACTCGATGCCGGGCTACACCGGTTATGAAGCCGTTTTCGACACACAGTGCCACACTCCGCTGTTCCGTCCGGACACGGATCACTCGGTCAAGTAATCGGCACTTGCTGAGCTTCGAGAGCGTGATCAGAATCGACACGCTCTCGACCCCAGCCCCACCATTTCCATTACGATCGTTCCTCCTTCCGAGGGGAACCATCTCCGGAGTTTCCGGACATCACCTGTATGAATAAAGCGCTGACCCTCCTCTTCGCCATCGTCTCCCTTGCGCTCATCGGCTGCGGTAGCAGTTCGCCCGAAATGGCGCCGCCTAATCAAGCCGAAAACGCCCCGCGTCCGGCACCCGGAACGGCGACGAAGGACGTCATGATTCCGGCCTCCAAGTAGTTTTGCGCGGTAGATTGACACATGAACCGCTCACTGGCCTACGCCCTTTTCGTGGGGGGCGCAGCCCTCGTCGTCGCGACGCCCTATGCTTTGATTGCCGGGCGAAAGCCAGGGTGGGATGCAAAGCATGAGCGGTTCACCCTCCCCAATGGCTGGCGGCTGACCCCGGTGGGAAAGATGGTCACCCTGCCCGGCGATATGCCGGGCAACATTGTCGTGTTGGAGGGTGGTAAGCAGGCGCTCGTCAACACCTGCGGCTTCCACGATCATTCTCTCAGCCTGGTCGACCTCGAAACCGGCGCGCTCGTCCGCAGCATCCCATTCAAAAAGAGTTGGATTGGCTTGGCCAAGCAGGGGGGGGACATCCTGGTCTCGGCCGGGAAAGCGGGCGACGATCCCGCCATCCACCGAATCGCGCTTGACGGGCTTCAGCCTGGCGCCGGCATTCGCCTCGATGACGTTCCCTCGAAGGAACGCTTTGTGTCCAGCATTGTTGTCGGCTCGGAGGGAACCTATGCCCTCAACATCCAGTCCGACGAAGTCTTTCTCCTTGGCCCGAACGGCGTAAAAGCCCAGAACAAAATCGGCTACCGCCCTTACGCCGCCGCACTCTCGCCGGATGGGGAAACGATCGCCATAAGCGAGTGGGGCAACCGCACCGTCGTCGTCCTCAACGCCAAGACCCTCTCAAAGCTCTACCGCGTGGATGTCGCCGCTCATCCGACTTCTCTCATCTATGCTCCGGACGGCCGTCTTTTCGTGGCCAACGCCGGCTCTACCACCGTCTCGGTCATCCAAGGCGGCGTGGTCAGCGAGACGCTCGAGGTTGGCGTCGATTCCGGTCGAAGAATCGGGCCCACGCCGATTGCGCTTGCCCTCTCTCCTGACGGCAAGCGGCTCTACACCGCGAACGCGGGCGAAAACTGCGTCGCCATCACGGATATCTCCGAAGTCGGACGCTCCAAGACGCTTGGCTTCGTCCCTACCGAGCGCTATCCCACCGCCGTCGCGGTCACCCCAGACGGCAAACGGCTCCTCGTGGCCACCGCCAAGGGTTTCTATGGCCCCAACGCCGGGGCTGGAGTTGATCTTGGCGTGCCCGACCGGGTTCGAGGCAAGGCCTACAATGTCCCGATGAAGTACATCGGTGAGCAGCTCACCGGACGTCTCGCCATCATCGATCTGCCCGACGCTGCCGGCCTCAAGGCGTGGACGGCGAAGGTCCACGAGAACCTCCCCCTCGGGACTCCCGACGTCACCGCGGAACAGCGCAAGATCATCGAAGACGGCGCGTTCAAGAAGATCAAGCACGTCCTTTACGTCATCCGCGAAAACCGAACCTATGATCAGGTGCTAGGTGACGTTCCAAACGGCGACGGAGACCCTAGCCTGACCATCTTCGGCGAAAAGGTGACCCCCAACGGCCATAAGATCGCCAAGAGCTTCACCCTCTTCGATAACCTCTACACCGATGGGGAGACCTCCCAGGTGGGTCACCAGTGGACCGACGCCGCCTACGCGAACGACTACGAGGAGAAGCAGATGCCGATCGGGTATTCCAACCGCGGCGAAGTCGAGAGCGACGATCGGATGACTTCTTCGCCCGGCGACTACCTCTGGACCGCCGCCCGTAAAAAGGGCCGTTGGGCTCGGGTCTACGGCGAGTATGTGGACGTCCAAGAGGATCACGATTCGCTTAATAGCGCCGAGATCAAAAAGGATCCGGAGAAATTTGGCTACAGCGCCTCGTTCGAGAAGATCTTCGCCCGCGGCGGGCGCGATACCGAGAAAGTGGATGACTTCCTCAGCGAGCTCAAAACCGCGGAAGCAACCGGCAAATGGCCCGACTTGATGGTGATGGCCTTGCCCGAAGACCACACGCGGGGCTTTTCCGCGGGCGCCCTAAGCCCCTACGCCATGGTCGGTAACAACGATCAGGCGGTGGGGCGGCTCATTGATGCGATATCTCACTCTAAATTCTGGAAGGAGACCGCGGTCTTCATCATTCAGGACGACGCCCAGGACGGCCCGGACCATGTCGATTCCCACCGCACCGTGGGCTACGTCGTCTCGCCCTACGTCCGGAGGACTAACGTGGACCACACCATGTACTCCACCGCCTCCATGCTCCGGACGATGGAAACGATCCTCGGTCTTCCCCCGATGACCGAGTACGACGCGAAGGCGACCCCCATGCACGCCGCCTTCACCACCCAGCCGGACTTCACGCCCTTTACGAACGAAGCGCCGAGGGTCGATGTGAACGAGCGCAATCCCGCCAAGACAGCCCTCGCCGCCCGGTCGGCCAAGCTCGACTTCTCCGCGGTGGACCGGGCCGACTTCGGCGAACTGAACCGAATCCTTTGGGAAGGCTACCGGCCGAAATCCCCTTATCCTCACATCAACCGGCGAAGGCAATGACCAACGAACTCTCCCGAAGATCCCTCTTCCAAGCGGCCGGAGGAATCACCCTCCTCTCCCTCGTCCCGGAAGCCTTCGGCGAGAGTTCTCAGCCCCGCCCAAGCGGTTCGGCCCCACTACCGGTCTTTTCCGCCCTTCCATACCTCCAGCCCGGCCCGCACGGAAGCCGGTTGGTGGAAGGAGAGGAGTCGATTGTCGTCGCTTGGCAGACCGACGCCACCCCCGCTCGATACGAACTTACCTACGGCCCCGCGGGGACCGAGAACGTGGCGACTATTTCCACCACTCCCCGCGGCAAGGAGGGTCGCCGGTTCACCGAATTCCGCCTGAACTACGTAGCGACCCTAGAGGGTCTTAGCCTTGACACCCGCTATCGCTACCGCCTCTCGATGGACGCTAAGCCGTTTGCCGAAGGCTGGTTCACCACCCGCAAGGGGCGCGGGAAGAAGGTCCGATTTGTGGCTTTCGGCGATAACTCCTACGGCTCGATGAGCGATCGCGCCATCGCCTATCACGCCTATAAGGCCCGCCCGGATTTCGTGATGAATGTGGGCGATACCGTCTATTACGAAGGTCGCGACGGCGAATTCGGGCGGTATTTCTTCCCTGTCTACAACGCGACCGAAGCCGAGCCGCGCATCGGCGCCCCCCTCATGCGCTCCGTTCCGGTCTACACCGTTCTGGGGAACCACGATGTGGAGAGTCACTCGGGTGGATTGCGCGGTGCCGACTTCGATAAATATTCCGACGCTCTGGGTTACTTCACCAATTTCAACCTCCCGATGAACGGCCCCGCGACCCCTTGTCCGGTACCTCTTTCCGGCGAGGCGAAGCGGTTGGACGAGTTCAAAAATGCTGCCCAAGATCGCCACCCTCGGATGGCAAACTACTCGTTCGACTACGGCGACGGCCATTTTCTTTGTCTAGACTCCAACGTCTACGTCGACCCCACCGACCCGGCGCTCCAGCAATGGATCGAAGAGGATCTCCGCACCGCCACCGCTCCTTGGAAGTTCGTGGTACTCCACCATGCGCCGTTCAACATCGGGATCGAGCATGGCGACGAGCAGCATATGCGTGCCTTGTCACCCCTCTTCGAGAGCCTCGGCATCGACATGGTGCTCAGCGGCCACGAGCATAACTACCAGCGCACCCGCCCCCTCCGCTTTTCCCCCACTGACCTGACCGGCGCTAAAGCCGTGGGCAAGGGCACCCGCCTCGTTCCCGGCCGCTTCACCGTCGATCGTAACTTCGACGGCGTTCGCAACACCAAGCCGGACGGGATTGTGTATCTCACCACCGGCGCGGGTGGGCATGATCTTTATAATCTTGAGATGAACGATCGGCCCGAGAGTTGGAAACGGGAATGGGACGGGAATGTGGAGTACACGGCGGTCATGAAGACCGATCGCCACTCGCTGACGGTGTTTGAGATGGACGCACGGCGGCTGGAGTTAAGGCAGATCGATGAGTGGGGGCGAGAGATCGACCGCGTTGTGTTTGCGAAGTAACGGCAGGACCTGGTCAAGAGGGCTTCTAAGGGGCCGGACAATATCGCTGAAACCACACTATTGGCAAGAGGCCATAATTCCCTCATGTCCAAGCGTCCTATCCGCCCAGACGATCTGCTGAAGTTCGTCCTTGTTGGCGACCCCCAGCTATCGCCCGACGGTCGGGAAGTGCTTTTTACGAAAAAGACCGTCGATGAGAAAAACAAAACTGTCGGCCAGCTTTGGAGTGTCGATCGTCATGGCCAGCTCCGTCCGTGGACTTCGGGTGAAAAAGGCTCGGGAGGCGGACGATGGAGTCCAGACGGCTCGGCTATCTTCTTCACCTCGGCCCGCGAAGGCACCTCTCAGGTTTACAGCATCGCCACGAGCGGCGGCGAGGCCCGCAAGCTCACCGCGTTCGAGGAGGGGTCCATCGGCGAGGTCCGGGTCTCTCCGGACGGATCCAAGCTTGCTCTAACCTTTCGGCCCACTATCCACACGGATACGAAGGAGGCCAAAAAGCTCCGTGAGGAAAAGGGCCTTAGCGAACCACCCGTCGAGATCGACGAGGTCTGGTACCGCCTCGACGGCGATGGCTATTTCGCCGGCCAGCGCTATGCCCTTTATCTCGTCGACGCCCACACCGGGGAGACGAAGAAACTTCTCGACGTGGACCCCCATGGCGACTACGATTTCGACTGGTCCCCTACCTCCAGCGAACTGTGCGTTGTCCATAACGCGGTAAAGAATCCTTTCATCGAGAAGCCGAACAAGCAGATCTGGCGCGTCGGCCTCGACGGTAAAGCCACGATGCTGGATGGTCTGCCAAAGGGCACCAAGGAAGCGCCGCGCTGGTCCCCGGACGGCAAATGGATCGCCTACGCGGGCGACGTGGACGAGGCCGACCCTTGGGGCACCCGCAATACCAAGCTCTATCTCGTCTCGGCCGACGGCGGCGAACCTAAGGATCTTACGGGCGTCGATGACTTCGACATGAGCGTCGCGACCCTCAGCGATACCAAAGAAGCGGCGTTCGGCACCACGGTGGAATGGGCCGGCGATAGCGGCGGTTTATACGTTCAGATCGGCACGAAGGGTGAGCAGCAACTCGGCTTCGTTCCGCTCTCCGGCGGGGTCCAACTCCTCACCGAGGGGCGTCACTGCCTGACCATTGGCAACGTGGTTGGCGGCTCCGTCGCCGCCATCTACGGCACCGCCGTGCGTCTGCCCGAGGTGGCAATCGTCGAATCCGAACTCGTTACCGGCCGCATGGTCCCTCGCCTGCTCACGGATCTCAATCACGACATCCACGAGGAGTTGGAGATCATCGAGCCCGAAGAGTTCTGGATCGACACCACGGACGGCCTTAAGGTCCACGCTTGGCGGCTCAATCCGCTTCCGGAAATGGCGCCCATCGGAGAAGAACTCGGATGGAAGCCGGAAAACGCGAAACCTCCGACCGTTCTCCAAGTTCACGGCGGTCCCCACACGCAGTACGGCTGGAGCTTTTTCCATGAGTTCCAGTGCCAGGTTGCGGAAGGCTTTACCATCGTGTACACCAATCCCCGCGGCTCAAAGGGTTATGGAGAGGCGTGGACCGCCGCCATCCGCGGTGACTGGGGCCACAAGGACTGGGAAGACGTGCAGGCGGTCACCGCCTGGATGACGCCTTGGGCCGGGAAGATGGCGATCATGGGCGGCTCGTACGGCGGCTACATGACCAACTGGGCCATCGGCCATACGGATGTCTTCACCTGCGCCATCACTGACCGTTGCGTCTCGAACATGGTCTCCATGGCCGGCAACAGCGACTTCCCCTTCAACCGGGACGGTTATTTCCACGGCTACGCTTGGGGAGACCTCCAGGACATCGCGAGCCTTTGGAAGCAGTCGCCGATCGCGTACTTCAAGGACGTCAAGACTCCGACCCTGGTGATCCACTCGATCGGCGACCTCCGGTGCAACATCGAGCAGAGCGAGCAGGTTTTCTCGGCCTTGCAGATGAACGGCGTGCCCTCGCGGTTCGTGCGGTATCCCGTGACGACCTCGCACGGCATGAGCCGATCGGGACCGCCGGATCTGCGTCAGCATCGGTTGAACGAGATTTTGAGTTGGTTGAAGCGGTTTATGGGTTAGGCGTCTCCGGGTTAGAGTACGGGTGACCGCGCTCTAACCCGGAGAAGGTGGCGTAGGCTATGGTTAACCTATGCTCATCGCGCTCGCAATGTCGCTCGCCGGTCAGATGGTCTATCCGCCCAGCGCCGTACCCCGGCTGCAGGGCATTACGATCAAGGGCCTTCCCCCGGTCACAGGCCGGATCGCCGTCGACCAGTTTGGTTACCAGCCAGACGGAACCAAGGTTGCGGTGATCAGCGATCCGCAGAGCGGCTACAACGCGGGCGATACCTATACGCCCGGCCCGAAGCTCGAAATCCGTAGCCGGGATGGCAAGACCATGCTCACCGGTGTGCCGAAGGTCTGGAAGGCTGGAGCGACCGACGAGGCATCCGGCGACCGCGGATGGTGGTTCGATTTCTCGGCCCTCACCGCGCCTGGGCAGTATTACGTCTTCGATCCCTCCACCGGCCTCCGCTCCCCCGTGTTTCGCGTGGAACAGCGCGTTTTTGCGCCCATTCTTCGGGCGGCCACCCGGATGTATTATTACCAGCGGCTCGGGGTGCCTCACGAGGCCAAATATGCCGGGACCTGGGCGGAAAAGGAGTCTTATCTACAAGACAAACAGGCGCGCGCCGTTTGGGCGAAGGACGATGCTTCGCTGGAACGCGACCTATCGGGCGGTTGGATGGATGCCGGCGACACCGACAAATACCCGCCATTTAACGGCGATGTCCTCCATCCTCTCCTCTACGCCTACCAGGCTAACCCCAAGTCGTTTGGGGACGATGACAACATCCCGGAATCCGGCAACGGCCTTCCGGATATTCTCGACGAGATTAAAGTCCAGTTCGACTGGCTGCAGAAGATGCAGGCCAAGGACGGCGGGGTTTACGTCAAGATGGGGAATATCGACTACAGCGGAAAATATCCACTGAGCGAAGATCACCGCACTCGCTACTACGGCCCGGAGGATACCGGAGCGACCATTTTCTCGGCCGCAAATTACGCCCACGCGGCGCGCGTTTACGGCGGCTTCACGCCCTGGAAAGGGTATGCGGATGAACTCAAGAGCCGGGCTATTCGAGCCTGGGACTACTATAAATCTCATCCGCGTACTTTTAAATCCGATACCGGCGAGATTAAGAGCGGGATTGCGAATCGGTCGGCGGAAGAGCAGGATCGGATGGAAGCCTACGCCGCGATCCACCTTTTCGCGCTTACCGGAGACGAGAAATATCACAAGGCACTTCACGAAAAAATCGGTACTTCGCGCCAACTCGCCGAGGGCGTTTGGAGCCCCTACGAAGCCGGCGCTTCCGAGGCTCTGATCGATTATCTTTCGCTTCCCAAAGCCGACCCGGTTCTGGTCAAGAAGATTCGTGATCAACTCACCCGCTCCGCCACCAGTGACCACTTCGCGCCACCTGCCGACACTGATCTTTACCGCGCTTGGATGGAGCCGACCAACTACCATTGGGGCAGTAATTTCGTCCGCTCAAGCTGGGGCGTCGTCGCCTTGCTTGCGGCCGAACACGGGGATCTTGATGCGCCCACCAAGAAACGCCTCCGCGAACGCGCCGCCGACATGCTTCATTCCTTCCACGGCGTCAACCCCCTTAGCGCCTCCTACCTCACGAACATGTCCAGCTTAGGCGCCGAGCGCTCGATGATGGAGCTCTACCACGAGCGGTACAACCCGAACACACCTTTCGCCAAGAACCCGCCTCCCGGTTACGTCGTGGGCGGTCCAAACGCCAGCTTTGGCGGCGAAGGGGCGGACCTCGCTTGGATCAAGAAGCAGCCTCGCGGCAAAGCTTACGGGGACTTCAACGACGGTTGGCCGAAGAACAGTTGGGAACTGAGCGAGCCCGCCATCTATTACCAAGCCATGTATGTCCGGCTCTGCTCCGCGTTTGCGAGGTGATCCGAGATAGCCTCTTCCTTTCGGTTCGGGAGAGAGGAAGGGGTTACGAAATAAGTGACGTTCTTTGCCCCGTTTTGAACCTATGTTTGCGCACTAATTAAGCGCAATCCTTTTACTT